>Ga0316604_10000135_pt1 | contig 114882 bp, 99 predicted proteins | sample OWC_soil_day20_C_FD_207650 | JGI IMG/M metagenome (GOLD analysis project Ga0316604, IMG submission 207650) | Wetland soil microbial communities from Old Woman Creek delta, Ohio, United States - OWC_soil_day20_CT | ecosystem: Environmental > Terrestrial > Soil > Wetlands | place: USA: Ohio... | reverse complement strand
AACTGGGTCTTAAACCTCTCTCTCAACCCCTATGTCACAGCTATGATTTCCGTCGCAATTATAGCGGCGCTGACCACGGACAGCGTTTCCGCGATGATGATCTGGCTTCCCATGTTCGGCCAGTCCTATCTGGATATGGGAGTCAACGGCGGTGCGCTGCGCAGACTGGTGCTGTGTACCACCCAGTCTCTGGATGCCCTGCCGCACGCGCAGTCCATTGCGGTTACCTTGGGCTTGTTCGGTTTGACCCATAAACAGGCGTATAAAGATATGTTCGTGACCGCCCTTGTGTTCCCCTGTATTTTCTCCGTGTTCTGCTGCATCCTGTGCGTACTGTTCTACTAAGTACCTTCCAGTTGCCCCCATTCTCTCCCATGGTACAAGGAGCCGCCTGTCAAAAGGCGGCTCCTTCTCATAAATGAGGATTTTGCGGGTGTCTGATATCTTCAAGGCGCTGAAATGCTTCTGCATCTCAGCGCCTTTTTGTCCTCTATCACGGTTCCGATGTTATAAATTGATCGGCTTAAAACCGTCTGGCAGCAAAATAAAAATCACAACAGCCTGCCTTTGATTTGTCCATAATGCAGGGCGGAGAGCTGGAAATACAGCCGGAACAGCAAATCGCCGTCATTCCAGTCAATATTGGTGAGCGCCTGAATGCGATTGAGCCGATAATCCAGGGTATTTCGGTGAATATGAAGCCGTTCGCCAGCCAAGACAGGCTTTTTGCCACAACGGAGATAAATGTAGAGCGTATTAAGATAATCGGTGTTTCCATTACGGCCCGCTTCGGACAGGGCATAAACGGCGGGATGATCAATCGGCAACCGCCCTTCTTCACGAAAATAAGAATCTACCAGATAAAAAATCTCCAATTCCTCTCCCGGGGTGAGAGGAGTGTTCTCCCCACAGCCGCGCAAGGTCAGCAGGCGGGATGTCTTTCTGTAACTGCGGCTAACTTCCGCCAATCGGAAAAAGCTGTTGCTGTAAACCCCCTGAACATGATTTTTCTTGAACAGATCAGAAATCAGTTCCTGTATTCGTTTCGTAAACTGCGTGCCGGTACAAAGAACCGTTAAAGTATCGTCAATTATCGCAGAACAGCCTCGCAGCATCTCATCCAGCGTGGAACGGATGGTGGAGATGGAATGGCATACCGGATGATACTTGTTTAAATCCACCAGAAGCAGAATGTAGTCAGCTTCCATTTCCAATCCCGCTAATCCGGCACGAAATGACAGCACTCTCTCGTCTGGTTCCTCTCCGGAAATCAACCGAAGAAGAAACTGCTCGGCCGAATAGCCGTGTGCCCATTGTGTTGCCTCAGATTGCCGCCGCAATTCCGCCGCAATACAGGTACAAAGCAGAGCGGTCAAATCATAGCTCTCTTCCGTAAAGGGTGCCCCCTCCCCGGAAATGACCAGATGTGCCGCCGCCTGTCCGTATGGAATATCAATAAGCAGATCTGTCCATCCTTTGACGGGATTTCGAACCTGGCACGCTTCAAATCCATACTTCAGCTTGATACTGCGCTCGGCAAAAAGGTTTCGATCCGCCTGAAAATCAGGCGCATATCCGGCATGAATAAATCCCTCCCAGGAAAGATTACGGAGTGCTGACGCGCCGGTCCAGGCTAAGATGGTCAGGATCACATCCCCCAGCAGAATGGGATGCCCCAATTCTTTGGCCGCTGTCTGCGCAATGTGCGCGATTCCTCCCTGCACCGCTGCCAACAGGATCGTTTCCCGAGGCATCGCCGCAACCGCCTGAGCCGACATTTCTTCCGTTACAGACCTCATTCATATGCATCTCCAGTATTATTTTTACAAGTCATATTATATCTCTGATCAAAGCAAAAGATCAATCTCCAGGAGGGGCAAATTTTCTATTTGTGATAATTTCACAAGCAGCAAACCATCTTTTTCAATTCATCCTAATGTATTGCGCCTCTCATCGTGATACGATAAAACAGCAAAATAGAAAGGAGAATGCCTGTGAGTTTTCAGCATTTATTCCAGCCTTTAAAGGTGTCCGGGCTGACGCTGAAGAACAGATTACTGTCCGCGCCTACCTCTCTGGCGGAGCTTGGCGCGGGGGAACACTATTCTCCCGCTAATATCGCCTACTACAGGTTGCGGGCCGTGGGGGGAACGGCGCTGGTCACGGTTGGAGACGTCATTGTGGAAATTTCAACAGGGCGTTCCCATCCGCAGCAGGTAGGAATGGATGACCCCACGGTCACTCCCTATTTGGTGGAGCTGGCGGATGCCATTCATTCCGGCGGCGCCGCTGCCGGAATTGAGCTTGATCATGGAGGCGCGTTATGTTCTCCGGAATTGATCGGCGGAAAAAACGCCATCGGCCCCTCCGGCTATGTGGACGAATGGGGTGATACCGTGGAGGAAATGACGCAGGCGGATATAGTTCGCATCGCGGATGCATTCGGGACAGCGGCGGCAACCGCAAAAGACTGCGGCTTTGACTTGGTTATGATTCACGGAGGACACGGCTGGCTGCTCCATCAGTTTATTTCTCCGCTCACTAACCACCGCACCGACCGCTGGGGCGGCTCTTTTGAAAACAGGATGCGGTTTCCGCTTCTGGTGATTGATCGGGTGAGAGCCGCCGTGGGCAACGGCTTTCCCATCGAATTCCGTATGAGCGGTTCGGAACGCACAGTGGGCGGCTATGATATTCAGACCGGCATTAAAATTGCAGCAGCCATCGACGGCAGGGTCGATCTCATTCATGTCTCTGCGGGCACCCAGCAGAACTCATATTCCGCCGTGCTGATGCATCCGGGGATTTTTCAGCAGCATGGAGAAAACAGCGGCCTGGCGGCGGCGATCAAACCCGTTGTCAAAACCCCTGTCGTCACGGTGGGCGCTTTTTCAGAGCCGGAGCTTATGGAGCAGTTCCTTGCAGAGGGGCATGCCGACGCCATTGCCATGGGCCGTGCGCTGATTGCAGACCCGTTTCTTCCCAAAAAGCTTCTCCACGGCCAGCGCGATGAACTTATCCCCTGTCTGCGCTGCGGCGAATGCCAGTCCTCCATGATCAAAAACCGCATCATACGCTGCACCGTTAATCCCATCATCGGCAGGGAGCTGGAATACTTCCATCCCATTCCCACACATCTGCGTCGTAAGGTGCTCATTGCCGGCGGCGGCCCGGCCGGGATGCAGGCCGCGTTGACCGCCTGCGCACGGGGACATACCGTGGTGCTCTGCGAAGCGGAAAACAGACTGGGGGGAGCACTGAAATTTGCGGACAGCGCCGATTTTAAGCGCAATATGCGTCTCTATCGAGAGCATCTGATCCATATGGTGAGGTCACGGCCCATTGATCTGCGTCTTAACACGACGGTGACAAACGCCCTTGTGAAGGAAATTGCGCCCGATGTGATCATTGCTGCGGTTGGAGCTGATCCCCTGATCCTGCCGGTTCCCGGCGCCACCGGAGAAACTGTGATCATCGGCGCCGATATCGGAGCGGATACCTCCAAAATCGGGAAAACTGTGGTGGTCATCGGAGGCGGGCTCATCGGCTGCGAAACCGCGCTTCATCTGGCTCGCGAAGGGCGAAAGGTGACCATCTTGGAGATGCGGGAAGAGCTGGCGGCTGATTGTTCCCGGATGCACAAAATCAATCTGATCCATCAGTTGGAGCAGGAACCAAACATCACTCCGGCGGAGGGGATGCGGTGTACCGCAATCACAGGAGCGGGCGTTACCGCTGTTGACTGCCAGGACGGAGAGGTATTTTTTCCGGCAGAGACAGTAATCATGGCCGCGGGTATGGTTGCCCGCTCCGCAACCGTAGAGGCACTGCGGACTTTGGCACAGGAATATTACGTCATCGGCGATTGCCGCCGCGCGCGTCAGGTCATGCAGGCAGTCAGAGAGGGGTACGACACCGCAGTCAGCATTGGGCTTTTATAAATTTTGAATCAGAAAGGAACAACAGTATGAATTACAGCACAGAACAGCTGACGGAACGCTGGGAAGCCCAGCGCTCCATCAAAAACCTGATGGGAAAGTATGCAAATTGTGTCATTCTTAATCGTGAACAGGATATTTTTGACCTTTTCTGGGCGAAAAATCACGATGATCTTTCTCTTGGATTCAACGACGGGCTTTACCGTGGCTCGGAGGCCGTCAAAGGATATTACAGCGCAGTCCGAGACCGCAACGCTCTGGTGGCGTCTCTGTTGCAGAAACGTTTCCCGGATGTGCTGGGTGGAATGAGTGAGGAAGAAATCTACGGCATCGGTCCCTTTAAGGTGAAACCATTAGCTTGCCCCGTGATTGAAATTGCCGCGGATTTTAAAACCGCAAAGGGACTCTGGTACTGTCAGGGCGCTTATAATGAGGTAGAGACCTGCGGTCCCGTCGCCCATTGGACCTGGGGTTATTTTGCCGTGGATTTTGTCCGCGACGGTGACAATTGGTACCTCTGGCATCTTCTTTACTTGAATGATGTGGACTGTCTCTGTGGCCAGAGCTGGGGCAAAGTACCGCAACCGCTGCCCGATCTGCCTGAATTCGCCCCTCTGGCGGTGTTTCATGCTCCGGCGTACACAGAATCAAAAACGCTGCGGGAATTATATTCTCCCAACCGTCCTCTTATTGCCGCTCCGCGTTTCCCTGTCCCCTATGATACCTTTGCCCATACTTTTTCTTACGGAGGTGAGCTGTCATGAGCAAAACCTATTCCGACGAGGAGCTGATATCCCGCGTCTGGGACGTGGAGGAAATTAAAAAGCTGGTACATAAACGAGTCTATTACATTGCCGATGACCTGCGGAGCGAGGAGCTTGCCGATCTCTGGGTCAGCGATCCCGATCACCAAAAAACTGCCTCCTTCGGGCGCAACTGGGGCTATTACGTAGGCTTGGACAATATTAAAACGTACTATACGGACAGTCACACCGCCCTTTTGGAGCTGCAAAAAAGCGCTAATGGCGCATCCGCGCTGAATGTCGGCAATCTTTACGCCCACCCTGCTTCCACTGGTCTTGTGGAATTGGCGGGCGACGGAAAAACGGCCAAGGGCATATGGTACTGTATCTCCCAGGAGACAACCGCGCGCGGAGACAGCACCGCCGATGCCGAATGGATGATGGAAAAGCTGGCCATTGATTTGATCAGGGAAAACGACGGCTGGAAGATATGGCATCTTGTGATTGCCACCGATCTTCACGGGGAGGCCGGTCAGGATTACTCCCAACAACCCATCTATGTGGACTGGGATTCCGATGCTGTCAGGAGGGAATTTGGAGTCCCGACCATAGAGAAACTGACTCATGATGCCACATTCAACTGGTGGGATGATTACCCCTTCATGCCGAAACCGTATGAAGCCTTTCACGATGCCATCAGCTATGGTCCCGAGGGGTTTGTCCCGCCAATCAATAAAGGCTGGAATGCAAAAGAGGGGAGGAATTATTTATGAAACGCAAATTAACGCTGAGCCAGCGCATTCAAAATGCCGCCGCAAGCCAGGAAGTGGAAAATGTCAAAGCCCGCCACACCTATTTCCACGGCAGAGCTGATGCTGCCGGTGAATGGGCACAGATCTGGTCGCGTTCCGACGACTGTTCCTGGGCGCATGCGTTCGGGCGGATGCGCGGTTTTGACCAGGTCTGGTATGGCTCTGTCACCCAGTATGACAAGATGGCAATGGAGAACTGGCTGGAGATGTTCGAACAGTATCCCGAAATTGGCGGAAAAGATCCCAGGCCGTTGATGGAGGCCTCGGTTCACACCCTGGTGACCGACATCATCGAAGTGGCGGCAGATGGGAAAAGCGCCCGTGCTTCTTTCATTACCCCTGGAGTGATTCATTCCGTCCTGACTCCTGAAGGAAAAAAATACTGCAATGTTCTATGGGAGAGATATGGTTCTGATTTTGTCTGCGAGGATGGCAGGTGGAAGTATCTTCATGAGCATGTCTGCCCTGATATCCCCGGCAAACTGGATATGTGCAACTGGGCTGCCGATGAGTATGCGCGTATAACCGATCCCTCCCCAAAGGAATCCATGCCCCCTACCCTGGGACCCCCACCGCCGGTAACCGATCCTGGCCCGATGCATACACCTTATTCAGTGCTCAAAAAACCTCAGAATACCGTGCCGTGGCCCGAACCCTACGAGACATTAGACCAAGATCACACCTATACTCCTTTTGTTTTTAAGTAGCAAGTGATTATACTGTGCGATGCAGAAAGAGTAAGGCACTTGAACGTTGTACCTGAAAAAAAGAAATTCCGCCCGAATTTTTCTGAATCTTCGAGCGGTCAGCTGCCTATCTCGGAGGCGGCGGTCAATACTGAACCGAAACCGGAGGAATCACGACTCTGGTTTCTTTTTTCGTCAAAGAGAGCGCCTTTTCCGACCATCACCGTCAAACACTAATAACCGACTTCGCGCATCGATTCTAATTTGATATTACTATATTCCGCACTTCGGATAAAGGTTTCAGGGTCTACACTGCGGCTTCTCCAGTCAAACGTTAGTATTGCCTCAACCGGTACCTGTACTCCCGTTTGACCATTGGTAAGTATCGCTCTGAAAACCCCTTTTTGGCGATATGTCTGATTTGGGATGATAGGGACATACACCGGAGACGGAGTAAAATCGGAATTTACGATCACCAGAGAGGTAATCGGCGTTCCGTAGTTAATCCAATTCAGCAGTTTTTCTTCCGCCTCCTGTGTTAGCCTGAATCTGGCCTCCCCAAGATACTGGCCTGTTTCGTTGTCATAAGCATTTATGGTTGGATTCGTAATTTTTACAAACATCGGCATTCACACCTTTCGCCTCATTATATTCACTCCACAGGGCTTAGATGAGGCAGAACCGCCACTCAACAGCTCCATTGATCTGTTTAATCAGCCGCGTTTTTATCACGACGAACAGCTTGCAGAGTATATCTGGAAAGAAAAAGTTGACAAGCTCTCATATGAGAACTTGTCAACTAATTTATGGTCGGATTAAAACGGCGGCACCTCGATGCCGGTCAGGGTATCTTTATTGATGCTTGATGAAGGTACCTTTACGCAGTTCATCAAACGCATGCTCCAATTCATCGCGGGTATTCATCACAATCGGGCCACCCCACGCAATTGGCTCGTGCAGGGCTTTTGCCGAGAAGAAAATGAACCGCAGCCCGGCCTCCGGATGCGCGGACACGGAAATATAGTCCCCTGGCCCATATAAAACAGCCGTTTTGGATGGGATCAGGGTTTCATTGATCTCACCATCTCCCTCTATCAGGAAAATAAACACTGTTTCATCGGCTTTTGTGGGAATTTGAACCGACCCGCCTTTCGCGAGAGAAACGTCATATATAGATGCCGGGATATGGTTCGGAGTGACTCCAACAGCATCATTGAAACGGCCCGACAGGACGCGAATATCTGCCGCACCCTCCTTGACTGTTCCAATCAGATCCTGCGTGATGGACAAATAGGCGGGAACGGTCATTTTTTCCTCCCGGGGCAGGTTCAGCCACAGCTGAAATCCGAGCATCCTGTCCGCTTCCTGAGGCATTTCCTGGTGCAGAATGCCGCTTCCCGCGGTCATCCACTGGCTTTCTCCCGAAAGAATGGCGCCCTTGTTTCCCAAGCTGTCCTCATGCTCTATTTTTCCTGAAATTAAATATGTGATGGTCTCAATCCCTCTGTGCGGATGCGTGGGGAAACCCGCTGTATAATCGGACGGATCGGTCGAATCAAAGGAGTCCAGCATCAGAAATGGATCGAACGCTTCCACATCTCTGTTCCCGAGTACGCGGACAAGCCGGACACCCGCCCCATCCGTTGCTCTCTGTCCACGAACTAATTTTATTATTTCACGTTCTTTCATCTTTGTTTCATTCCTTTCTGATTGGTTACTGCTGAGAATAATCTCATGTGGAGTAACCATATAAACGCGCTCCGTGCGAAGGATGTATGTCCTCACCACCGCTTTTTGAACCAGTGCGAACCTCAGCCTAACAAGCAGCTCGTCATCGAAAGCGCACCCAGAGTACAGGCGTCATTCAATATGGAAACCGTATCTTCTTCGTCAGATGCGCCTAACACATAAAGCAGCGGCGCAAAATGATCCGGAATGGTAAACGCAAGAGATGCCGATGTGCCGGCCTTCTCGAAATGGATAATATTCTGGTGGTTGCGGTCCAAAATATTTTGTTTAATATAGTGGTCAAACTCCTCCGCCCAGTCATATCCGCCCTCCATATCCCAGCGGACTCTGGCAAGGTTGTGGACAATGTTTCCGCTTCCTAAAATCAAGACGCCCTGCTCACGAAGAGCCTTGAGCTCCTGTCCAATCTGAAAATGTTCCTCAAAGGACGCCTCCCTGTCCACGCTGAGCTGAAAGACAGGTATGTCTGCCTCAGGATACATTCTATGAAGTACAGACCAGGTACCGTGGTCAAGGCCCCAGGTATTGTCTGTCTGCGTGTTCCTCGTGATCAGATTTTTTGCCAGCCGCGCAAAGTACGGCGAGCCGGGCGCTGGATAAACGATTTGATACAGCTCATCAGGAAATCCGTACATGTCGTAAATCGTCTCCGGAGCGGCCGAATCCATTATTTTGGTGCCATGTGTAAACCAATGGGCGGACACGGAAAGAATAGCTTGGGGTCTTGGAAGCTTCCCTCCAAGGGCTTCCCACTGGGCGGTAAACTGATTTTCCTCAATGGCGTTCGTAGGCGACCCATGTCCAATAAATAATACAGGCATCCGATTCACATTCGTAACCTCCCGCACTGCTGATTTGTTTTAATTTGCTAACACGATGATAAAAGGCCGTCCTGACGGTACCTTTTCTCAAAGTATAGCAAAACGAGGAGAAAATTTCAAGATGATAAAAATTTTGTCACGTTCAGAAGCTAAAACTGAACCAAAGGGCAACCGGCACGGGCTCCACGCCGTCATATGAGATGGTTCTAGCCGCCATGTGGTCTAAACAGTAAACTGCTCAATCAGTAACAGCTTTTCGGCACGGGCAAGCTTTTTCAGCGCTGCCTCACGCTTTAGCGCCTCACTCTTGGTCGCATGGTTTTCAACGAAAACCAGCTCAACCGGCAAGCGGGAACGGGTATATTTTGCGCCTAGTCCGCGGTTATGTATCGCGACACGGCGGTTTGGATCAGTGGTGTATCCACTGTAAATGGTACCGTCGGCGCAGCGGAGCATATAAACGTAATGCTTGACAGTTTTCTCAATGTTCACTGCATATCTCTCCGGGCGCTCAGCAGACGGAAGAGTGCCGCTTCAAATTCCTTATTCTGAGCAGAAACCCTCTTTGGTGGTCCCTTCAGCCTACCGCCTGAGCTGCGGATTTTTTTGGCTGTGTGACGGGCGAGCAGAAGCGCATCGATGTTGTCAGACGTGTATTCCATTCCGTCCTGATTGATCACCACCGCGCTTTTCGCCAGACACATAGCGGCGAGCCCATAATCCTGCGTGATCACAATGTCATCAGGTGAAACGCGATTGACCAGAGCAAAATCCACACTATCGGCACCCTTGGAAAAAGTTAGCGTGGTTGCGCCATTTTTTTCAAAAACGTGAGACGTGTCACAGAGAATCATGCACTCAACATGGGATTTTCTCGCTATCCCCACGGTGATATCCACCACAGGGCAGCCATCAGCGTCAATTAATATTTTCATTGCATACTCCCTGAGCTATATTAAAATGTGAAGCGAAGTTCAATTAGGTATAATCCCAGCTTGAGATGGGAACATACATTTATTATTTTTAGAATCATATAATTTTCTAGAAAATAAAATCATGTTCAATTATATTGCAGTATAGTTAATATGACAAGTGGAAGCAGCCATCAATATAAAAGTTCCGGCGCAGCAAGGCAACACAAAGAGGTCACGCAATGATATATCGTGATTTTTGCAGCATTTAGACAAAAAAGAAAATGAGCCGGAGATTTCTCCAGCTCACTTTCTTTCACTCAACGATAAACTATCCTTCTAAAGCATTGCCAGCAAAAACATAGTTCGTATTCAAGTGATGTCCTATTTGGTGACCCAGCGGGGATTCGAACCCCGGACCTTCGCCTTAAAAGGGCGTTGCTCTGCCAGCTGAGCTACTAGGTCATATTTAAATCGCACCGCGCGGGAATGGTTGGCTGGGATGGCAGGGTTCGAACCTGCGAATGCGGGAGTCAAAGTCCCGTGCCTTACCACTTGGCTACATCCCAATATAAGACTCCGAGCAAAAGGACTGGAGCGGACGCTCCAGTCCTTCCGCCGATGAATCGTATGGGGTGGGTAATGGGTCTCGAACCCACGACCTTCGGAACCACAATCCGACGCTCTAACCAACTGAGCTACACCCACCATAGGGGGCAACGCGAGACAAATGGTACGCCTGAAGGGACTCGAACCCCCGGCCTACTGCTTAGAAGGCAGTTGCTCTATCCACCTGAGCTACAGGCGCGTATGAAGGAGTCTTTTGGGGCGCACACAGGCCGACAGGTGAAACTGCCTGGGACCTTGTTGGAGCGGGTGATGGGAATCGAACCCACGCGACCAGCTTGGAAGGCTGGAATTCTACCATTGAACTACACCCGCATCTGAGCCGATGTACCAAAAACGTCAGCCAAAGTATAATAGCATGATATAAAAATTTTGTCAATCATTTTTTAATCATTGAATCACAAAAACCACAATAAGCGATTCCATTATGTTCCTTGACCAATGGCGGCAGATACGCCTCCACCTGGGTAATGCAATTGGGATTGGTGCATATAGAGCCGTTTCCGATCTTGATGGGCTCTGTTTGACCGACTCTTGGCTGATTGGCTAAATCCATCAGCAGTGCCATACGGGCAAACATTCCGAACCGCGCCTGATCAAAATAAACCGCTCTGGGATCATCGTCCACATCCTGAGAAATTTCATCCACCCGGGGCAGCGGATGGAGCACCATCAGGCTGCGCTTCGCCCGCTCCAGTTTTTGCAGATTCAGCACATAAATCCCCTTGTTCCGCTCGTACTCCAGAGGATCTACAAAGCGTTCCTTCTGAATGCGGGTCATGTACAGCACGTCCAGCTGCGGAATCACAGGCTCCAGCCCGGTTACCTCTACCGCCCGCATCTCATGCTCCTTCATAAAGCTGCGCATATAGGCGGGAACCGCCAAATCCCTGGGGGAGATGAGATAAAATTTAATATCATTAAATTTAGACAGCGCTTTAATCAGTGAATGCACCGTGCGTCCATATTTCAAGTCACCGCAAAGTCCAATCGAAATCCCGTCTACGCTTCCGCGAAGACGGGTGATGGTAGTTAAATCTGCCATTGTCTGAGTGGGATGCATATGCCCTCCGTCGCCCGCATTGACAACCGGAACATGAGAATAGAGCGCTGCCGCCTTGGCAGCCCCCTCTCTTGGATGGCGCATTACGATCACATCGGCATAGGATGAAACCATTTTGATAGTATCCTTCAGCGTCTCTCCCTTCGCCGTGGAAGAGGATTTGGGATCGGCAAAGCCAAATACGCTGCCTCCCAACCGGAGCATCGCGGTCTGAAAAGAAAAATTTGTACGGGTTGACGGCTCATAAAACAAATTGGCGGCGACCTTACCATGACAGGCGGTTAAAAAATCTGCGGGATTGTCAATAATGGTGCTGCATCGCTGATAAATTGCTTCCCATTCCTGCCGTGTCAAATCGCCAAAGTCAATCAAATGCCGCATGCCATTGTCCTCTTTCCGTTATTTTTCAGGTCATTTTACCACAAATTCCTCCTGTTCACAAGCATGCCCGCCAAGTTTTTTCCGTATCTTTTTTCCCGTTCCGCTCACAATATGGAATAAGAAATTATGCTATAGCTTTTGTGAGGGAGGAACCCACTTGTCCAATTTTTTTTGGTATTTTATGATTTACAGCTTTTTGGGCTTTCTGTTGGAGCTGGCTTTTGCCCGGTTCAGCCACAGCCAGAAGCAGCACCGAAAGTGCTTTTTTCTTCTCCCTCTCTGCCCTGTTTACGGTTTTGGCGCGGTTCTCATTCTGGCGCTCCCCGCCCCCATTCGCCAGCAGCCTGTTTTACTGATGCTTCTGGGCTGCACCGCCGCCACACTGACGGAATACCTGCTGGGTACGTTCTACGAGCGTGTACTGCGGGTTTCCTTTTGGGATTATTCCGCCCTGCCCTTCAATATTGGCGGACGGGTCTGCCTGCCGTTTTCTCTCGTCTGGAGCATACTGTCCGTCGTACTGGTTGACTGGCTCCATCCCTGGGTCATCCTTCTGGCCTCCGCGATCCCGTCTCTCCCGACGGCAGCAGCGCTATCCCTGACGCTGGGAGACGCAGGCGTATCGTGCCACCTGCTAAGGCGCTTTCGGACCACCGCAGCGCTTTGCTGGTATCAGCCCTTCCCTGCCGCCGCAGACATCGATCAAGGGCAATGAGCGGGAGTACTCATTGCCCTTTCCCGTTTTACAGCTGCTGCAGCTCCTTCAAAATGTCCTGAATCAGCTTTGGCTTTACGTAAGGTTCCGCGACTGCCATCAGCTGCTCCAGCGTCACTGTCCGCGCCGCTCCCCTGGGCGGGTTCTTCGCCGTAACAGGAATTTTTCTTCTCAGCACTGCACTTGCGCCCGGATGGTCCCAGAGCTCTCCCATTGTAATTTTATTATTTTTCAAATTCAAAAGCAAACACCTCCAGAACAGTATATTCCTGTGTTGCTTCAAAAACGCCGGATCGTTTCAAATGTTTCCGCCCGGCTTGTGCCATAATTTCGTTTTTTGCGTTCTACGAAACACCGCGCATAAATCATCCGGCTCCTGCCCATACTGAGACTTGGAAACCAGATGGTTTCACCTATGAGCTAGGAGGAAATTTGTGATGGATAAATCTGCTAACACCAGCATCGAATGTTCGGTGACGTCTTGCACCTACCATTGTCAGGACAAGGACTATTGCTCGCTCAATGCCATTAAGGTCAGCGATTGCGGCGGCATGACCGCAAAGACCCCCGAATCTACCGAGTGCGCTTCCTTCTCCGCGCGGTCCGCTTATTAATTATCTGGCATGAAAAATCACCGCAAACATGATTGTTTGCGGTGATTCTTGATATTTAAGGCGATTGAGTCTTTCGGCGCTGTGTTTTTTACCCGATTTGTAAACCCGAAAAGCCCATGCAGGCCATGGCCAGAAGGCCGGCGGCAACCAGCGCGATGGGAATTCCCTGAAACGCCTCTGGGCATTCCACAAACTCCAGCCGTTCACGCAGGCTTGCAAACAGAACAATCGCCAGGGTAAACCCAAGACCCGAACATACGCCGTATACGGCTGATTCCGCAAACCCGAACTTGTTTTGGGTATTGAGCAGTACCACGCCCAGAACCGCGCAGTTGGTGATCACCACAGGCAGATAGAGACCCAGAGTCTCATACAGTACTGGGATCATCCGCTTCAAAAGCCACTCCACAAGCCGCGCCAGAACGGCGATCATCAGAAAATATACCGGTGTGCGCATATACTCCACCCCTAGCGGCTGGAGCAGAAAAGTAGTGATGGGATAGGCAAGCACGCAGGCAAGTCCCATCATAAAGGTCACCGCCAGTCCCATGCACAGGGCGGTGTCCCGTTTTGAGGATGCCGCCAGAAAGGAATCAACGCCCAGCGTGTATGCGAACACAAAATTTTGAACAAAAATGGCGGAAATCGCCAGAGAAACAAGTTGAAACAGCGTCATTCCCGCTTCCCTCCCAACCGTCTCTTCAAATGCTGCGCCAGCGCCGCCAGACAGGCCAGCGTAAAGAAGCCTCCGCAGGGCAGGGCGAGATACAGCACGGGCTGAAACCCCGAGCCGAACACGCTATGGCCCAGCAGCGTCCCCGCCCCCAGCAGCTCGCGGATGGTTCCCATGATGCAGAGTACCACGGTATAGCCAACCCCCATGGAGACTCCGTCCCAAGCGGCGGCTCCCAGTGCATTGCCGGACGCAAAGGCTTCCGCCCGAGCCAGGATGATACCGTTTACCGCAATAAGAGGGACAAAAATTCCGAGAGACTTCGACAGCCCGGGGGTTAACGCCTGCATCAGTAAATCAACCCCCATCACGAGAACCGCGATAACCGCGATATGGACAAAGAGGCGCAGACTGCCCGAAATACGCTTTTGAAGAAAGGATGCCGCCACATTTGAGATCACCAGTACCAGCGTTGTGGCTATCCCCATACCGATGGCATTGAGCAGTGTGGTAGTGACCGCCAGCGCGGAGCACAGACCAAGCATCAGTGTTAAAACCGGATTGTTCAGCAGCAGGCCATCGAGAAAAATCGCTCTCACACGTGAGCGGTCAAGCTTTTTCGGCTGAGCCGTTTGGCTGTCTTTCTTCGGCCGAGTCTCATTTTTCACAGCTGGAGCCACGCTAACCGATTGATTTGGTGTTACCGCTGCCCGAACCGTGCCTGACCGTTGCTGTACCGATGGACTGCCCACTGTGGAACCCGTTTTCGCCGTTTTCTTCTTTTTTTTCCTTCTCGCGCTCACCGGTCACCCTCCTTTCTCTTTTCTAAACACTGAGAGCCGTTTTTTCCATGCATCAAAGCGCGGCGCGCCGAAGCGGCGGGGCCGGATCTGATCCAACAGCCAAACCGCTGTATTCATCAAAATAATAGCAAAATAGACTCCCTCCGGATACGCGCCAAAATAGCGCAAAAGCACCGTCAGCCCACCGCAGCCAATGGCATACAGCACCTGACCGCCCCGGGTAACGGGAGAGGTTACATAGTCGGTAGCCATGAAAAATGCGCCCAGCAGCAGACTGCCTCCCAGAAGCTCGTAGGTCATCCAGAGCAGACGGTCATTGCCCCCCAAGGGAAACAGGAAGGTAAGCACCGCCACCGTGGCGATGTAACAGGAAGGAATGCGCAGATTAATAATTCCCCGAAAAATCAAATACAGCCCGCCCAGCAGCAGCGCGGCAGCGCAGGTCTCGCCCATGGAGCCGCCGTGCTGCCCGAACAGCATCTGCGAAAGCGATTGCGACGGCAGTTTCCCCGACTGCATCAACGCCATGGGCGTTTCGGAGGATGCTGTGCCCACGGAACTCCATATCCCCTTCCAAAACCATCCGCCGGACGCAGATCCCACGGCAGTGAGGGCCGGAAAGGAATAAAGGAAGGCACGGGCCGCCAGCGCGGGATTCATAAAGTTTTTGCCCAAACCGCCAAAGAGCTGCTTGACCACAATGATCGCAAAAAAGTCTCCCACGGCAACCATCCAGTAAGGGGCGGCGGCAGGCAGACACAAGGCCAGCAGCAATCCGGTCACCACTGCGGACAGGTCACCGATGCTTGAGGGCTTTTTCAACCAAAAACGATAGAGAAATTCAAACACCACACAGAGCAGTACGGACATCAGGGTCACCGTCAATGCCCGCAGCCCATAGAAATAAACCGCGACGGCAACCGACGGAATAAGTGAAATAACGACATCCAGCATAATATGCCTAGTTTTCATAGGTGCTGAAATATGCGGGAAATGTCTGGCGGGAAGAACCGGCTGCTCTGATTTGTTTGCAGTCGATGTGATTTCCTGATTCACAGTTCTCCCTCCTTACCTCTCCTGCCGCGCCGCAAAGCGCAGCCGGTGTTTTGTGGCGCGGACACTCTGCACCAGCGGGACTCCCCCTGGACAATTATAGGTGCAGGAGCCGCACTCCATACAGTCTGCCACATGAAACCGCTCCGTCTCACGAAACCGTCCGTGGGACGCATACAGGTGAATGTACAGCGGCAGCAGGTGCATGGGGCAGACCTCCACACAGCGCCCGCAGCGAATGCACACCGGCTCCTGCACGGTCCGCGCGCATACATCGGCGGGCAGCACCACAAGCGAGTTCACCTGCTTGGTGACCGGAGCGGACAAATCCTGCTGTGGCAGGCCGGTCATGGCCCCTCCCGTCAAAACACACTCCGGTTCCCCGGAACAGCCGCCCGCCTCCCGGAGAAGGTGTTCCATGGGCGTTCCAATGGGAACCCAAAAATTTGCCGGTTTTTGAATCGCTTCACCGGTGACCGTCACCACCCGATGGGTCAACGGCTTCCCCTCGTAAACCGCGTCATAAACCGCGGCGGCGGTTCCAACACTGAATACGGCACAGCCCACGTCTTCAGGCAGCTTGTACGGGGGAACCTGGCGCCCTGTCAGCGTTTGGACAAGCTGCTTTTCTCCGCCTTGGGGATACCGCACCCGCAGCGGGCGCACCTCAGCCCCGCCGCTCTCCTGAGCCAGACGGCGCAGAGACTGCACCACGTCCATATGACCGGCTTCCACCCCAATGGTCGCCTTGGGTACGTCCAGCATCCTGCAAATCAATTGAGCTCCGCCCAAAATCTTGCTTCCCTGCTCCGTCATCAGACGGTAATTTGCGGTGAGATACGGATCGCACTCCGCTCCGCTTACAATGACCGTATCCACTTTGCCTGCCGCGCCCGTGAGTTTAACATGGATTGGAATGCCCGCACCGTCCAGCTCGACAATGCCGGCTTCCCTGACGATATCCAACAGTTCCTGCTGGGACAGCTGCTGAACATTCCTGGATTCCGGTTCCGCAACAGGCGTATCCAAAAAATCGTTTCCAATTACCACAGAAACGACCGGCTCCCCGTCCGGATGAGGCCGGAGCTCTACCGCCGTCACCGTTCCCGAAACACTGGCATGAACGGACACGCCCAGATGTTCCGTGCTCCCAATCTTCTGCCCCACGCAAACCGTATCTCCCGGTGATACCAAGGGCGTACACGGCTCGCCAACATGCATCGCCATAGGGATGATTACCTGTACGGGCGGCTCGCTGAGCGGGGCAATGGCCACATCCCGGCTGAGGGATTTTTTGTCGCGGGGATGAACACCGCCAAAAAAATTGTGTTTCATCGTTCACCTCACACAAATCGGTTCAATCAAAATTTATATTATGGAATTTAAATAGTATTTATAGTATCATAAGTTTGTGACTGAAACAAGTCTATACCAATTTACCTGTATTGAAAAGACTTTTTCTGGATTTTTCAGCTTTTTCCCCAGCCATTGCGCCTCTTGGCTCCTTTCTTTGCGTTTTTTGCCTTTCTTCTCAAAAAAGCCATAATCTTTCGGAATGAAATTGATAAAAATATAGAAAAGTATAAAAACCATCCTGATCTGAATTGACAAACCATTTTTCTGGCGGTATGATTACTTTTAATATCTGTCTGTGCAATTAATATCTGTCTGTGCAATTTGACACCAAAGGAGGCGTTCATAATATGAAGATGCGAGGTGCGAAGGTACTTCTGGAGTGCCTGCTGGAACAAGGGGTGGATACCATATTCGGTTATCCCGGCGGAACCATCCTAAACATTTATGATGAGCTGGAGCTTGGCGGTTACAGCAAACAAATCCGTCATATTCTGACCTCTCACGAACAGGGGGCGTCCCATGCCGCCGACGGCTATGCCCGCTCCACCGGAAAGGTCGGCGTATGCTTTGCCACCTCGGGTCCAGGCGCCACTAATTTGGTTACCGGCATCGCCACCGCTTATATGGATTCTTCTCCTGTGGTTTTTGTGACCTGCAATGTGGGGGAAACACTCATCGGCAGGGATTCCTTTCAGGAGGTTGACATCACCGGTATTTCCATGCCGATTACAAAATGTAATTATTTAGTGAAGGACGTGAACCAGCTTGCCGATGTGGTACGGGAGGCCTTTGCCATCGCCCGCACCGGACGCCCGGGTCCGGTGCTGATTGACATTGCCAAAAACGCCACCTCCGCAGAAACGGATTTCACGCCCCTGCCCGTCAGCGAGCACCACAACTCCGGCCGTTTGCAGACATTAATTTCCCGTTCCAGCCACGATTTAAAGGCATCTGAGCCTGATCAGGATGATATCGACCTGCTGCTTTCCATGATTGAGGAATCGAAGCAGCCTCTGGTATTAGTTGGCGGCGGTGTGATTCGCTCGAAAGGCGCTGTACCTGAATTCCGGACTTTTGTGGAAACGCTGAACGCCCCCGTGGCTTCCACCATGATGGGCGGCGGCGCTTTGCCGGGAAACCATGCGCTCTTTACCGGAATGATCGGCATGCACGGTACTCACGCGTCTAATCTGGCATCCGCCGAATGCGACCTGCTCATCGCCATTGGCTGCCGTTTCTCCGACCGTGTGGCCACCAATGCGGCACATTTTGCGAAAAACGCAAAAATAGTACACATTGATGTTGACAGGGCGGAAATTGATAAGAACGTCCTCACCGACCATCATATCATCGGAGACGCAAAGAGGGTTCTGGAGCTGCTCAACGCAAAGCTTCCGGCCCACGATTACCCCCAGTGGAAACTCCGGGTGTTCTCCCGCAAGGAGCTGCCCATCCCTCATGATGCCAGAATTCTTCTGCCCAACGAGGTAATGGAGACCATTCAAAAGGTTCAAAACGAGGCCATCATTGTCACCGATGTAGGCCAGCATCAGCTGTGGGCGGCGCAATATTTTCACTTCAACCGCCCCGGACAGCTGATCACCTCCGGCGGCTTTGGCACCATGGGCTTCGGCATGGGGGCCGCCATGGGTGCAAAGCTCGGCAATCCCGATCAGGTTGTGGTTCACTGTACCGGCGACGGCTGCTTCCGGATGAACTGCCATGAGCTGTCTACCATTGAGCATTATGATATCCCTACCATTACAGTGATTTTTAACAATCATACGCTGGGCATGGTTCGTCAGTGGCAGACTCTGATCTACTGCAAACGCTACTCCCAGACCGATCTTGATCGCGGCCCCGACTTCATGAAGCTGGCCGAGGCCTATGGCGTGGGCGGGGCCAGAGCCACCAATCAGGAGGAATTTGAATCCGTGTTCCGAACCGCGGTGGAGAGCGGCAAGCCCTGGGTCATTGAGTGCACCATTCCGAAGGACATTAAGGTTCATCCAATGGTCAGTGCGGGTACGCCCGTCACCGACTTTTTGCTGGATTAAGGGGGAATGAGATATGAACCATCAAGTGAAACGTCACACGCTCTCTGTTCTGGTGGAAAACGCTTCCGGCGTTCTGTCTCAGGTCAGCCGCCTGTTTTCCCGCAAGGGGTATAACATTGAATCTCTGGCTGTCGGCACCACCGATGAACCCTCTATCTCCCGCATTACCATTGAGGTCATGGGGGATGACCTGATGGTCACCCAGGTGATGAATCAGTTGCGCAAGCTTTTTCCGGTTCACTCCGTCCAGCGCCTCGACCCTGATAAATCCATCCGCCGGGAATTGGTGATGATTAAGGTCAAGGCGGAAACCCGCGAAAGCCGCAATGAGATCATTCAAATCGCCAATATTTTCCGCGCCAGTATTATCGACGTCTCCTCCGGCTCTCTCACCTTGGCCATTATCGGCAGTGAATCCAAGGACGAGGCACTGGAAAACCTGCTGAAAGAATTTGGTATTCTGGAACTGGTGCGTACTGGCATGGTGGCACTGGAGCGGGGCGAGGACACCATTAATGCCGACAATAAAGAAAAGGGCGAGTTCAATTACAGCAAAAACGTCCTTTAACCCGCACGTTCACACGCATTTGGCAGCTATTCCGCAACTGCGGCTTCATATTGCTCATCTATTTTAGGAGGAAATTATCATGGTTCAGAAGTATTACGACAGAGACTGCGATTTAAATCTGCTGAAAGGGAAGACAGTTGCCATCATCGGCTTCGGCAGCCAGGGGCATGCTCACGCCATGAACCTGCATGACAGCGGTGTAAACGTTGTGGTGGGCCTGCGCTCCGGCTCCGCCCATGTTAAGAAGGCGGAAGCCGCCAATATCAAGGTGCTTGGCATTGAGGAAGCGGCAGCGGCCGGCGATATCGTGATGATGCTGGTTCCCGATGAGCTTTGCGCCAATATTTACAAAACTCAGGTTGCCAAGCATATGAAGGAAGGCGACGTTCTGGCGTTTGCCCACGGCTTTAACATTCATTTTAATCAGGTCAAACCCGCAAATTTTCTGGATGTGATCATGATTGCTCCTAAAGGCCCCGGCCACACGGTTCGCAGCCAGTATCTGGAGGATAAGGGCGTTCCCTCTCTGATTGCCGTCCATCAGGACGCCTCCGGCAGGGCCAAAAACTACGCGTTGGCGTATGCCTCTGGCATCGGCGCCGGCCGCGCCGGTATCATCGAAACCACCTTCCGCGCTGAGACCGAAACCGATCTCTTCGGCGAGCAGGCCGTTCTGTGCGGCGGCGTCACCGAGCTGATGAAGGCGGGCTTCGACACGCTGGTGGAAGCGGGATACGAGCCCGAAATGGCTTACTTCGAGTGTATCCACGAAATGAAGCTGATTGTCGACCTCATCAACAGCGGTGGTTTTGCCAAGATGCGCTACTCTATCTCCAATACCGCCGAATACGGCGATTACCGCACCGGCAAGCGCCTTATCACTGAGGCCACCCGCAAGGAAATGAAACAGGTTCTTACCGAAATTCAGGACGGTACGTTTGCCTCCGAGTTTATTCAGGAATTTAATGCCGGCGGACAGGCCAAGTTCCTGGCCACCCGCCGCAAAGAGGCCGAGCATCCTCTGGAGAAGGTGGGCGGCGAGCTCCGTGACATGATGAGCTGGCTGAAAAAGTAATCCCTGAATCGAATACATGAGGAAAATAGGCCGCCGCTTCTGCGGCGGCCTATTTGAGCAGAAGGAGTTATGTGTGTATGAGAAGCGATAATGTAACCAAGGGCGTGGAACGCGCTCCCAACCGTTCTCTGTTTTATGCGTTAGGCTACACCAAGGAGGAGCTGGAGCGTCCTCTCATCGGCATTGTCAGCTCCCAGAACGAGATTGTCCCCGGCCACATGAATCTGGACAAGATCACCGAGGCGGTCAAGGCCGGCGTCCGTCTGGCAGGGGGAACCCCCATTGTCTTCCCCGCCATTGCGGTCTGCGACGGCATCGCTATGGGTCATGTGGGCATGAAATATTCCTTGGTTACCCGCGAGCTGATTGCCGATTCCACCGAGGCCATGGCAATGGCGCACCAGTTTGATGCTCTGGTTATGATTCCCAACTGCGATAAAAATGTTCCCGGTCTGCTGATGGCCGCCGCCCGCCTGAATATCCCCACCATTTTCTGTTCAGGCGGCCCCATGCTGGCGGGCGTTATGCAGAACGGCCAGCGCACCTGCCTCTCCCACATGTTTGAGGCGGTAGGCTCCTATCACGCCGGAAAGATGGATGAGGCGGGTGTGGAGGAATACGAAAACAGCGCCTGTCCCACCTGCGGCTCCTGCTCCGGCATGTACACCGCCAATTCCATGAACTGCCTGACCGAGGCCATTGGAATGGCGCTCCGGGGCAACGGCACCATCCCCGCCGTCATGTCCGCCCGTCTCCGCCTGGCAAAACACACCGGTATGAAGATTATGGAGCTTCTCGATCAGGATATCAAACCCCGGGACATCATGACCGAAGCCGCCTTCCACAACGCGGAAGCCATTGACATGGCTTTAGGCTGCTCCACCAACTCCATGCTCCATCTCCCCGCCATTGCTCACGAGTGCGAAATTGACCTGAGTCTGGACGACGCCAACGCCATCTCCGCCAAAACTCCAAACCTCTGTCACCTTGCTCCCGCCGGCAACACCTATATGGAAGACTTGGAACGCGCCGGAGGCGTATACGCCGTGATGAAGGAGCTGTCCAAACAAAATCTGATCGACACCTCTCTGCTCACCTGCACCGGAAAAACAATCGCGGAAAATCTGACGGGCGTGGAGAATCTTAACCCTGAAATCATCCGCCCCATCCACAACCCTTACTCTCCCTATGGTGGTATCGCGGTGCTCAAGGGCTCCCTTGCCCCCGACGGCTGTGTGGTCAAGCAGTCCGCCGTGGCGCAGGAAATGATGGTGCATACCGGCCCCGCCCGTGTTTTTGACTGCGAGGACGACGCCATTGCCGCAATTTACGCCGGCAAAATCATTGCCGGAGACGTAGTTGTGATTCGCTATGAGGGCCCCAAAGGCGGCCCCGGTATGCGTGAGATGCTCAACCCCACCTCCGCGATTGCCGGAATGGGCCTCGACAAAGAGGTCGCCCTCATCACCGACGGACGTTTCTCCGGCGCAACCCGGGGCGCTTCTATCGGTCACGTTTCCCCCGAAGCGGCGCTGGGCGGCCCCATCGCGTTTGTCGCCGAGGGTGACATCGTCTCCATCGACATTCCCAATTGCAAAATTGACTTTGCAGCCTCCGAGGAAGAGCTGGCCAAGCGCAAGGCTGCCTGGGTCTGCCCCGAGCCCCGCATCCAGACCGGTTATCTGAAGCGGTACGCTAAGCAGGTCACCTCCGCCGCCAAGGGCGCTGTGCTGGAGTAATCACCGTGCCGTAGTGTACGCACATGTCCGGGAATGCTTCCGCCGTCTCAATGCCGCCGAGGGCTTTTCTCAGTAGGTTTGCAGCCAACACACAAAAGGGGCATAGCCGCAGTTGCGGCTATGCCCCTTTTCTTTACCAAACTCCTGCATCAACGCGGACGTTCATCCTCCCGCTGATCTGAGGACGTCCGATTCTCTCCAGACTCCGGCTTACTCTTGGGTGCATGTTTCTCCGGATCATAGCCTGGGGCTGAACTGCGCGGTTTTGGTTCATAATCCGAAAGCAGACGGCGCGGGGTGTGGTTCCTTAGCGTCGGATCCTCTCCGGGCTTGGAGTGATTCTGCGGGCTATTGTGTGTATCCTGTTCCGAAATCAAACGGTAGAACTGCGCCAGACACCCCACCGCATAAGGCTGAATCCATAAAATCAGCGGCATCGAAACGAGATACGCGACAATCACCACCACAAGGAGTAAATAAAATACAGCTTTAGTATTCAACGCATCCGTTAAAAAGTTGCCCGACTGGATCAGAAACATCCCTACGCCAAATACCGCCGCAAAAATCAGGAGTGCCAACAGATACCAGCCAATAAAGGACAACCCCAGTACAAACAGCTTTTGTTTCTGCCCTCGCATCATCAGTTTGCTGCGTCGGATGACCTCCAGCACATTGATTTCGGGAGAATCAAGAAACACAAAAGGCACCATGGCATACCGCAGTACGACCCAAATAAACAACACAACAGCCGCAATGCACACGACTACTGCCATCACAACAAAGACACTGATAGCGGTACTTCCCAGAAAAATGGATATAATTCCAATAATCGCTCCCGCAGCCATAAAAATCAGCATTGCCCAGAGAAACATAAACACCGTCACAAGGAGATATAGCAAAATGATCCAGCCTGCGCGTCCAAAACTATCAAACAGATCACCGATGGCTGTACCTTCTCCGCGCACGAGTTTGAGACAATATCCCAAATATCCAAATTCAATGACCACCGTAAAGAGCGTCAGAAAGATGGAAATGAGTGTATTGATTCCAGCTCCTGTCTCAGCTCGGCTGTCCAAATAGGCGGAGATGAGACTCCAGTCGTTGGAGTTTAAGATCTTTTCCATCGTATTGAAATCAGAAAGTATTGCCGTGGGGGAACTGATCAGCCATTCAATAACATACGGCACGATGGAAGCCACCGCAATAAACACTAAAGTCACCAGCATCGGGCTCGGCTTTGTTTGCCGCAACAGGGATTTGACCGATCTTTTTAACTCGCCGCGATGATATCCCACGACATAACCTCCTTCAAACAGTTGGTATCACTGATATACTCCGCGAAGCTGGCAACGGAAGCTTAACGGCAGGCATTGTATTTTGCCGCAAGGCGGAGCATTGAGGCATCCTTTGTGGCGTTCGATTGACGGCAGCACAGCGGTAAAAAAGAAAACCACTTTCAAACTCAGTCTTTCGGTTTGGTGAAGTGCCGACAGGCTGAACATAACGTCTTACCTTAAAATTTTATCATATTTCCTCATTTTCTTCAAGTTCATTTTTTATTCGCCACAGGAGGCATCACAGAGACCGCACATACCGACATATTCAATTTCCGTCCTCAAGCTGCATTTTATGCCGCCCATATGGCATAAATGCGTAGTTTGATTGCTTCGGTCAGTTCTGATTTTTTTGCTTCAAATGCAGGCGCGGCAAGGATTTTCCAGAATTTATAAACTGTGCAACGCTCACTTTTCACACACTCCTACTTGTACAGCTTGCCCATTTACACACTTCTAACTTATGTTATAATTATTAAAGTATATGTGTTGGTTTTATTACCAGAAGGAGGACATACCCAAGTGAGTCACAAATATTCAAACCTGCTCTCTCCGCTGAAGGTGCGTAACTTCGTATTGAAAAACCGCCTGGAAATCAGCAATTCTCTCCCCCATTTCCTGCAGGGACCAGAATCATATCCTGCGGATTCCGTGATTACCCACTATGCCAACAAAGCGAAGGCGGGCGCCGCCATCGTAACGTGCATGGGTATCAATAACTTTACCCGTGGCGTTAAAGGACCTCAGGAATTGGATTTCTTTCATTTCCCGGACTACGATCTCTATGATCCCTGCAGCCAGAACTATCTGATGCAGCTGGCGGATGCCATCCACTACCATGGCGCGCTGGCCTGCATGGGCATTTTTGTCGGCCCCCCTTCCGGCTACCCCCTCAAGCAGCCCGACGGTACGCTGGAAATTCTCCGCAAAACGCCCAAGTTTGAAAAAGCCGAGGGAGAAGATCAGTCCGATGCGTTTATGAAGGCGTTCGCGGGCGTGGTGGACAGTGTTACCGCAGACGATATGGAATTTATCGCCAACAGCTACGCGGAGCAGTGCAGCATTCTGAAATTCCTGGGCTTTGACATGGCCTCTATCCACCTGTGCTACCGCGGCCAGATTCCCACCCAGTTCCTCTCCCCCCTCACCAACAAGCGCATCGACGAGTACGGAGGGAGCCTTGAAAATCGTGCCCGTTTCCCGCTGATGATTTTGAAGCGCGTCCGCGAGGCCGTGGGCAAGGATTTCGTTTTGGAAATCCTGTTTTCCGGCGAGGATCCCGAGGGCGGTTACACCATGGACGAGGGCATTGAGTTCCTTAAGATGTGCGAACCCTATGTGGACATTGTGCAGTTCCGTGCACCCGAGGCCGACCCCAACCATCCCACCGGCTTTAACTTGGAAGAAACTCCGTTCCTTAAATATGCGGAATACGCCAAAAAGAGCGGGCTGAATATGCTCATTGCCTGTGTCGGCGGCTTCCACTACTTTGATACCTGCGAACAAGCTCTTGCCGAGGGTAAGCTGGACATTGTGACCGCCGCCCGCGCCTGGATCTCCAATTCCAATTACGGCCAGCTGATTCAGGAGGGCCGCACCGACGATCTGGTGCCCTGCCTGCGCTGCAATAAGTGCCATGGACGCGGCGCAAACGATCCCTTCGTCTCCATCTGTTCGGTCAACCCTGTCATCGGCATTGAGCACATGTTAAATAAGCTGGTTTCCGAACCAACCGCTTCCAAGCGCATCGCCATTATCGGTGGCGGCCCCGCCGGCATGAAGGCCGCTATGATTCTGAACGACCGCGGTCATAAGGTCACGATTTTTGAAGCAAGCGAGGCTCTGGGCGGCGCCATTCGTCACGCTGAGTTCGTGGATTTCAAGTGGCCTCTGAATGACTTTAGAAAATACCTGATCCATCAGGTCGAAAAACGTCCAATTGACGTCCGTTTGAACACCAAGGCCACCCCCGAAGCTATTAAAGCAGAGGGCTTTGATGCGGTTGTCACCGCACTGGGCGGCGTTCCCATTACTCCCCCCATTCCCGGCATCGACGGCAAGAATGTGGTGACCGGTGTGGAATCCATGTTCCACCCCGATGCTCTGGGCAAAAACGTGGTGGTCATCGGCGGCGGCGAGGTTGGTGTTGAAACCGCCATGAACCTTGCCAAAAAAGGCCACGAGGCTACCGTCATCGAAATGCGCGGTGAGCTTGCCCCTGACACTACCCTGATCCACTACCGCTCCATGTTCCAGGAGGCTTGGGAAGCCCTGCCCACCTTCCACGCTATTTTAAACGCAGCCTGCACTGAGATTTCCGAGACAGGCGTCACTTACAGAGGCAAGGACGGCGTGGCTCACTTTGTCCCCGCTGACAGCGTGGTGGTTTCCGCCGGTATGAAGCCCCTGACTGACGAAGCGCTCTCCTTCTACGGCTCTGCTGACGCTTTTTACATGATTGGCGACTGCAAAAAAGTTTCCACTGTTCAACAGGCCATGCGTTCCGCTTTTGGAATGGCAAATTCCATCTAAATCAACAGCAGCCTCTGCCGCGCTCACACGGCGGAGGCTGTATATTAAAAAAGGATACCGCCAAACCACACAAAGTGGTATGGCGGTATCCTTTTTATAACAGAGCTTGATTGGTCAATTCCAGTGAAAAGAGAAAATTCGGTTCTCCTGACCGTACAGGAATCGTTATTTCCCCGCTACCATCAGGGATTCTACCAGAAGGCTGGGTGATCCAAATCGGCTGCTTCCAGGGAAGCCAAACCTCAAATCGTCTCCCACACCAATCACGCCGCTCATCAGTTTTAAGAAACTGCCCGCAACTGTGATCTGATCCACCGGGCGTGCGATGCTTCCGTTCTCCACCAGATACCCGGAGGCCAATAGTGAAAAATCACCCGATACCCGATTCACACCCGCATGCGCACCAGCCAATGAGGTAATCACCAGTCCATTGCCCAGCTGCTCCATCAGGGATGCGGCGGGACACTCCCCAGGGAGAATATACAGGTTGGACGGAGAAACATCCACGGGAGAGGCGGCAGAGCCCCGGCCTCCATTAGAGGTGGATTTACAGCCCGCTTTTTTTGCTGTTTTCAGATTGTGCAGCAGTGATTTCAGAATGCCGCACTCGACAAGAGCGGTTTTTTCGGAAGGCGTTCCCTCCGCGTCAAACGCCCGGGGCATACCTGCTTCAAATGGGTTATCTGCCACAGAGACTATTGAGGAGGCAATCACCTGCCCCTCCTTCCCCGCCAGCAGGGATAGCCCCTTCTGCGCCATATCCGCACTGAACATAGGTGAAAATGCCTGCAGCAACGTAATTGCGGCCTCATTCTGCAGTAAAATCCGGTATTTTCCCGGCGCCACCGCTTCCGCGCCCAGCTTGCCCACCGCCTTTTCCACCGCTTCCGCTGTCAAGCCCCTGATATCCGTGTCAGCACAGCGGAAGGCGTAGGAATTGCGCACCTCGTCTCCCCGCTTCACCACAGGCTCCGCAAGCAGCATGGAATAGCCGCGGGTTTCTTCCGCCGCAAGTCCCAGAGTATTATGGATGCTGACGGTTTGGCGTCCAGTCTCCACCACGCTGCCCGCGCATTTGAGCACCGGCTCTCCATGGGCCAGAACCAACCGCTCCATCTCCATCGCAAGCCCAATTTTCTCCTCCTCGGACAAACTGCTCAGAGGGTCTTGGAGAGGCGTGATATCGGAATAGTCACAGGCTGTCTGCATGGGATGGTCATCCGTATTTTCAATAGAACGGGCGTTATCCATCGCCTTTTGAACCAGTGTCTCCGGCTCTTCCAGCACTTCGGTATAGGCATACCCGTTTTTCCCGCCCAGCTGGACGCGCAGACCTACGCCAAATGCGCGGCTGACGGAATAGCTGTCAATCTCCTGCTCCAGTATACTGACGGAGAAGCTCTCCCCTTCCTGCTTGAAGGTCTCCGCCGCGCTGCAGCCCTCATTGAGAGCTGCGCGGAACAGCTCCTGGCGAAATCGCTCATACTCCATTACAGTTTTTCCCCCTTTCCGCCTACCGTCATTTCGGACACACGGATACGGGGCTGTCCCACATTCACCGGTACGCCGCCGGACTGGGAACCGCAAACCCCCTGAGCCATCCACATGCGGTCGCCTACCCGGTCAATCCTCATTAAAGTCTGCCCGCCCTTACCAATCAGCGTAGCTCCGCGCACCGGGGTGACAATTTTGCCGTCCCGAACCCAGTACCCCTCAGCTACCGCAAAATTAAATTCTCCGGTCATGGGATTCACCGAACCGCCGCCCAGTTGTTTGGCATACAGCCCCTCACCCATGGTGCGAAGCATCTCCTCCGCGTCGTCGCTGCCGGGGGCGATATAGGTATTGGTCATGCGGGACGTGGGTGCGAAGGAATAGTCCTGCCTGCGGCTGGAACCGGTCAGTGGGTGATCCATGCGCCGCGCGCCTGCCATATCCACCAGATAGCTTTTTAGAATTCCCTTTTCAATGAGAATATTTTTTTGCGTCGGCGTTCCCTCGTCATCCATCCCCCGAAGGCTTCCCCATTCTCCGTCGATCGTACCATCATCCACGGCGGTGACACAGGAAGCCGCGATTTGCTGCCCCATCTTGCCGCAAAATTCACTGTTTCCCTTGGCAACCTGTGTCGCTTCCAGAGAATGGCCGCAGGCTTCATGGAAAATCACGCCTCCAAATCCGCCGTCTATCACCACGGGCACCAACGACGCCGGGCACTCCGGCGCATGAAGCATGGTCACGGCGGTTTTGGCCGCCTCCACGCCGAGTTCGTTTGTCATAACAGACTCATACACATCAAATCCCCGTCCGAATCCTGGGCTGCGGGTGCCGGTCTGCGTCTCTCCCCCCGCCGAGGCAACAGCAGTCACCATGATGCGGGTATAGGGGCGAACCGTGGACGCCCACAGTCCGTTGCTGTTGACCACCGTAACTCGCTGGATTTTATCGGAATAGCCGCACTCCACCTGGGTAATCTCGCCGCTGAACTGCTTTGCCCCGGCATACATCTCCTTTAACAGCTTAACCCGCATGTCGTTCGTGACCGGAGAAAACAGTGTTTCCTCCCGATTGGCATAGCACACCGCCCGGAACCCCAACGCGGTATTCCCCGCTTGTTCCTGCCTCAGCCCCGCAGCCGCCGCTTTCGCGGTTGCAAGGAGCGCGGACTCCGTGACATCGGCCGTGTAAGCGTATGCGCTCCTGAACCCGCACAGCACCCTGATGCCTACCCCCCGGGATCGGCTGTAAGACGCATTCTCCACTCTGCCGTCCGTCATGGCCAAACGCGTACTTTCGCTGTCCTCACAGTAGATTTCGGCAAAATCCCCCCCGGTCGAGAGGGCAGCCTGCAGCACCCGCTGCGCAATCGTCTCTGAAATCAAACAAACACCTCCATGGTTATGGTTAAAAAAGCGGAGCGCGGCCTCGCGTTTCCTCCACGGGAGACGGGAGCCGCGCCGTAATCATTTCTAACCCAGCGCGCCGACATACTCCGCGGCGCTCTGTCCGGCGATCAACCCTTCCCCTACCGCTTTGGCAACCTGAAGCGGCTTTCCGGTACAGTCTCCCGCAGCGAATATACCCTTCAAATTGGTCGCCATCGCGCGGTTGACCACCACGTACCCGTCCTTCAGCTCCAGCTCCGGCAGCAAATCCACCGGCGCAACCGATTCCCGAAGGATAAACACACCGTCGCAGGGCAGGGTTTCTCCGCCCGCCCGCAGACCGGTCACGGTCTGGCCTCCCAATATCTCAGGCTTTGCTTCCTTGATAAAGGGAATGCTCTCCTTTAATTCCTCCGGTCTGGCATTTGAGACAAAGGTAACCTTACAACCGATTTCCTCCAGGAAATTCGCTTCCTCCGCCGCATTTTTCGCCTTTCCGGTCACGATCACCTGTTTACCCCGGTAGAGCATCCCGTCACAGGTAGCACACCAGCTGACGCCGCGCCCGATATATTCCATCTCACCCAGCAGCTTCCGGGCATGAATCACACCGGTGGCGACAATCAGGCTTTTGGCGCACTCCATCTCGCTGCCGACTCCGAGGTAGAAATCGCCGCTTTCCAGAATACTGATCACGCGTCCGGCGCGCCATTCCGCTCCCGCGTCCAGCGCGTTGGCTCTGAATGCCTCCAGCATCGCCTGACCAGAGACGCTCCCCATTCCCAAATAGTTGTCCACCTGCGGGGTACGGTACAGGGGGTTATCTTCAATTTGATTCCCCACAATGACGACCGTTTTTCCTCTTGCGATGACGTTGACCGCGGCTGAGCATCCCGCGGGACCTCCGCCAATGATTGCAACATCATAGATTGTGCTCATGGATATTCCTCCAAGCAGTTACTCTGCGTCAACCAAGCTGTTTTCAATATGGCCCTTGATTTTTTCAAATGATTCCTGACTGATCTGGTGCTCAATTCTACAAGCATCCTCCGCGGCAACCTCCGGGTTGACCCCAAGCTCGATCAACCACTTGGTAAAGAGCGTGTGCCGTTCGTAAATCCGCTCCGCAATCTCCCGCCCTGCGTCCGTCAGGGTCAGCATGCCACAGTGATCCATTAAAATATATCCGTTTTCCCGCAACAGACTGACCGCGCGGCTGACGCTTGGCTTGGAGAAATCAAGATGCTGGGCTACATCAATGGAACGCACCGAGCCCTTTTGGCGGCCTAAGACCAAAATGGCTTCCAGATAGTTTTCTGCTGATTCATAAATTTTCATGCCGCTACCTCCAAAGAACGTTTGATACCCTTCCACCCTTACGCCTGTATCATCCTATCGCTTTACCTCAAAAGGCATATCTGTCATTATTTTATCATACGCAAGCAATATTTACAACGAACTTTTTATCGCCGCGCCGCGCGCTCCGCCATGCGTCACTTGAAATGGAAAAGGCAGATGCGATTGGTCACATCTGCCCTCGGAATTTGTTCCGTTTTCCATTCCTCTTCATTTTTTGTGTATTTGCTTTCTTGTCACAGCCAGTCCTCTACTACGTCGTTCAGCGTCGAAGGTGACACCGCGTTGCGCGCCAGCAAATCAACCAGTGCGCCGATCCTCACATGATCCGTCGTCACATGGCACACCGCAACGCTTTCGCCGTCGTGTTCCCCAGTCACCTGAACACCGTAGCTCTCACAGGAAAAACCACCAGTGTCAATCCCTTCAACGAGAATCGAGTAGGAATAGATATATGCCGTTCCATCTTCTGCTATTTCCTTCGCGGTTTTTACCAAAATCCGGTGCATTTTTATCCGCTCCCTTCACTGATGTTACAATTATATTACAAGAGATTACAATGATAAAGAACTTTCCATCGCAACTTTCCCCAAAATCTCACCTCATTTGACGACTCCATATCAATTGAGCTTATCTGCACTGAATAAAAGTTACTTTCACCGGTCTGGTAATGGCTTTTTTCATGTGCTCCGCATCGTTTATTCTGGATTTTTCAGGAAGTTATCTTCATTCCCCGCTATCGCAGCCGGAATGCGGACATTCTCAAGCCCGCCGCCCCAGAAACGGGTTGTTAAGAATTGTTTCATCAAACTAATATAAACCTGCGAGAGTTTTAGCAGCGGCTAAAAATTCGTAGGTTTTTCTTTCATTTTATGATAAAATAGTTTCATAATTAATTGTTTATAGATCTTGATGCTAAGAAGTATTTCCTGAAAGGGGCCTGCAAATGCCAAACATTGATACAGAACACTTCAAACTATTTGAAGCCTTTATTGCCGAAACTGATTATACTTATGTGTTCAACGGGGAAACATCCGTCAAAGGAATCGGGATACTCTTAGACATCATTAAGGATATGGGATTAGACCCAATGAAAACAGAAGACCTTAGGAAAGGTCTGTTGTTTTTATTCAATATAGAAATTTTAAACATGCCTGATTTAGACAAGAATCGTTTTATTCTCACTCCCAATCATGTCAGTGATCTTGACGCAATTATACTGGGATTATTACATCCTAACATCAAAATTGTTTCCAAAAACGATTGGACGAATAATGAAAGACTGAGGCGCTTCCTAGACATTCACTATGATTTGTGCGGACTTGACCGTGCGTCTTTACAAAGCTTACGCCATCTGTTAACAGATGCTATTCATTACTTTAACGATAATGATGAAAACAAGCATTATTTGGTCTTTAGTCAGGGAACCATTTCCGACATTAATCATAACAGCTTGGAACGAATCTCCACTCTCGCCCAAAAAATATCGAATAAAACGGATGTCTCGATTGTAAATATGTTTGTTGAACAGGCATCGCTTTATCACCCAACCCGTATCGTCTTTGATCAGCCTATGAAATTAACTCAGAAAGATGATTTCCGCCAAATTTGGTTGGAAAGAGAACTTGCCATGCAAGAATCACTGGTTCCTCCGGCCAGATTACCGAACTTGTCACATAAGCATGCGAATAATAATAAACCAGGAGATCTTTTCTTTTAAACGCTGACACTCTATTTCAACAGTGCATTCACAAATATTCCATTACACCATTTGCGGCTCAGGGCAGGCAACGCATGTTTGACAAATATCCATGACAACTTCATAAAGAATTTTTATGCTGTTTTTCATATCTCTTTCAAGTACCATTTCATTTGGGTTGTGGCTGATACCGCCCACACAAGGGATAAAAATCATGGCCGCCGGCGCGACCTTCGCCACATTCATTGCATCGTGGCCCGCGCCGCTGGGCATCCAAAGGTAAGAAAGTCCGAGCATTTCACAATTCCGCTGGATCACCTTCCCCAGCTCTCTGTTCATGTCAACGGGATATTCATCGGCCAGCAAAGTATGTTCTATTTTGATCCCGCGTTCCTTTTCCAACTGATCACAACACTTCAACAAACCAGAATAAATCCGTTCTACGCTTTCACGCAGGATACCGCGGATGTCCACAAAAAGCTCCGCGGCTCCAGGAACTACGTTTAACGCCTGGTGTGGAACATTACATTTGCCCACAGTCGCAACTGACTTATACAGAGATTCCTCCTTGCCCAGCCGCTCTACCTCAGTAATTACAGCGGCGGCGGCAACCAAAGCGTCATGACGCAAATTCATGGGACAAGCTCCCGAATGGTCACTATGTCCAACAAAGTTCAGTTTGAGGCGAATCGGCGCGGCAATGGATTCTACAATTCCAATATCAATGCCCCCGGCCTCCAGTACGGGTCCCTGCTCAATATGAAGCTCCAAAAACCCATAAATATTTTTTAAATGCTCGATCCTTTCCTGGATACAGTCCGGTGCCAGGCAGAGACGATACAGGCAATCGGCGGCATTCTGTCCGTTGGAATCTTGGTAATCCTTCAGTTTGGATACGTCAATCCGTTCTGTCACCAGCTTGCTGCCAACGGTGGATAAGTTGAACCTGCTTGATTCCTCGCAGCAGAACGCGACCAGCTCGACCGTTCTTCGGTGCTCCACATGGTTTTCGCTCAGATAACGCAGCACCTGAAACCCGGCCATCACTCCAAGCACGCCATCATATCTCCCTCCGTTTGGAACGGTATCGAGATGCGATCCGATGAGCAGCGGCGGTAAAGACGGATCCGTGCCTTCTTTCCGGAGCCATAAATTATTCGCTCCGTCAAGCAGGCATTTCAGGTGTAATCCATACGCGCGGTTTAGCAATTCTGTGCGGGCCGTGAAATCCTGCTGGGTTAACGCCAGCCGGTCAATGCCACCCTCCTTATTCTCACCAACGGATGAAATCACCTGATAATCGTGCATCCACTTTGAAAAATCATAATCCATTTTGATCCTCTCAATCTGAAAAAGCTTTGATGAATCTGCCGCAAATGCAGTCATCGATGAGTTCGCCGTTCCACATGATCAGTTTCCCCCGCAATATGGTTGCCACCGGTATGCCATGCAGCTGGAATCCGTCAAATGGAGTTACTTTACTGACTGAATGCAGCTCTTCGCTTTTTACCGTTCCGGTTTGATTCATATCCACAATTGTAATATCCGCATCTGTTCCCACATCCAACGAGCCTTTTTGCGGATATAATCCGTACTGCTTCGCGGGATTCTCCGATAATACGGCAGACAATTGATTCAGAGTCAGCTTTCCCTGGTTGACTGCTGTCAGCATCAATGGAATCATCGATTCAATCCCGCACATTCCGGCAGGAACTTCTGCCAAAACCCCTTGTTTTTCTTCCGCCGTATGGGGTGCATGATCGGAACAGACATGGTTGAGCGTTCCGTCCCGCAGCGCGGCCCAGAGCGCATCCTGATCCTCCTGAAACCGGATAGGAGGATAGCATTTCATCATATTTCCGAGCCTGTCATAATCTTTATTCGTCAAGAAAAGATAGTGCGGGCAGGTTTCACCCGAGACAGGCAAACCGCTTTCCCGGGCTTTTCGGATGAGATCGGCGGATTCCCTTGATGTTACATGCAGAATATGTAATCTGGCCCCGGTTGCCTTGGCAAACGAAATTGCGGTCTGGCAGGTGGTAACCTCCGCTGCAATAGGACGTGAGGCCATCAGCGCCTCATATTCATTGTGATAGCCTGATGGATGAATGGTTCGGGTAAGCTCCCGAATCAAGCTGGCGTTCTCGGCATGGATGGCAAGTTCTCTCTGCGTTCCTGCCACGCTTTGAAATATCCGGTAGACCTCGCCGTCCGTCAGCGGCGGGATAATGCTGTCATCCATTATTTTCGGATCATAAATCAGATTAAAATTATCCCTTCGGATTGCGTAGCCCCAAAAAAATTTAAATCCTACCACGCCTTCCTTCTCTAATGACGGTAATAGATCATTATTCAGATCGCCCACGCATAAAGCCCACATACCGAAATCAACATAGGCTTTCGACGCAAGATTTTCTCTCTGGCGGTAAAAGTTTTCCAGCGTCGCCACAGCAGGCACCGCATTTGGCATTTCCAGCAATGTGGTAATACCGCCCGCGGCAGCCGACCGGGTGGAGTGGAGAAAGTCCTCTTTATAAGTAGCCCCCCCATCACGGGAGTGTACATGGGTATCGATAAATCCGGGAAAAACATACTTCCCTGTCACATCTAACGTATCTGTAGCCTCGCATAATTCCCCTGGTGCCAGCACAGCGGCAATTTTGCCGTTTTTGATACAGAGGTCCGCTAAAATCGACCGGGACGGTGTAATCAGTATCCCGCCCTGAATCAGCAGATCATACATATTCGTCTTTCCTCTCCCTTCTAACTTATTTTTTACTTGGTTCCAAACATTCGGTCTCCCACATCTCCAAGCCCGGGAATAATATAACCTTCCTGATTGAGTGTTTCATCCACCGCGGCGCAATAAATCTCCACACCGGCATGTGCTTTTTGAACCGCCTCCAGCCCTTCCGGCGCGGCAACGATATTCATCAGCTTAATGGAAGCGCACCCATAGTTTTTGACGATCTGAATCGCTGCCGACGCAGAGCCTCCCGTGGCTAATACAGGCTCCAACAGGATCACCTCACGTTCCGAGATATCAATAGGCATTTTGCAGTAATACTCCACAGGCTGCAGCGTTTTGGGATCGCGGAACACTCCAAGATGTCCCACCTTCGCCGACGGGATTAAGGAGAGAATGCCGTCAACCATCCCAAGCCCTGCACGCAGGATCGGCACCACGGCAAGCTTTTTTCCTGATAATCGTTTCCCCATAGCCAATCCCATGGGTGTTTTAATTTCTTCCTCCCGCTGTGGAAGACTGCGCGTCGCTTCATAACACATCAGGGCCGCAATCTCAGCAATGCATTGGCGAAAATCCTTCACTCCCGTTGTCTCATCTCTTAGCATACAAAGCTTATGCTGAATTAACGGATGATCAAGGATATGTACCATTTCGTCCATATCATCTTCTCCTCATTACTTAAAACAATGTCGGCGTCAGCCACCGCTTTGCCTGTTTAGAATCGCGGTTAATGTCTCAATCAAAACTTGATTTGCTTCTGAAGTACCAACCGTAATTCTTGGAAATCCCAGATTCCCCCGGATCAAAACACCTTTTTTACGTAGCTTTTCCGTAATTTCCATCGGATCAATCCCCATATCGCAGCATACAAAATTGGTGGAACTGGGGAAGGGAGAAAATCCAAGCTTCTTGAGTTCTTCTGTCAGATAGCCGCGTCCGGCCTCATTGTGTTCCAAGGTGCTGTTCCGGAACTCTTCGTCATCCAGTGCCGCTTCCGCACCGGCCAAAGCAACGCCGCTTGCACAAAAATAATTCACCGTGCGCTGATAATACTCAATCATTTCATAGCATGCAACGGCATATCCCACCCGGGCGCCCGCCAGGCCGTAAAGCTTGGAGAAAGTCTGAATGACCACCATATTTTTAAATTCATTGAGATAGCGAACCATGCTCCGCGCATCGGGATTCTGCGCAAATTGGATATAAGCCTCATCGACCATTAAAATAACCCGCTTCGGCAGCCGCTGTGCAAATTTCAGAAGCGCAGCCGGATCGCAGGCAATCCCGGTTGGATTATTGGGGTTGCAAATGATGACAAGCTTGGTGCGTTCGGTAATGGCCCCCAGCAGCGCCTCAAAATTCAAGGTCATATCTTCGTTCAGGGGAACCTTGACCGCTACGGCCAGATTACGGTCAATGAGCCGCTTCTGATACCCGCTATAGGTAGGCCAGGGCATCAAAACCTCATCTCCCGGCTTCAAAAACATCTCACCCAGCAGGCCGATCGCCACGGTGGCCCCCTCGGTGATTACAATATTATCCGCGCCTACACCCAAGCGGTCGGCAAGCTTTTCTCTCAGCGCCCTTCCGGTTCCTTCGGGATAGTAATTAGACTTGGCTGCCGCCTCCTGCATCGCTTTGACCGCCAGCGGCGATACACCGTTGGGGTTCTCATTGGAATTTAATTTGTAAATATGAGACAGCTCCATGGACTTCATCGCATCCTCCGCCGTCTCGCCGAGCTGATAGGTATCTCCTTTTCTTGCATACTCGTTAATGAGATCAGAAAGCATCATTCATTCTCCTAATCATTTTTTCAACGAACCGGATAACTCATAGGGGATATTTCGTCCGCCGTACGTCCGGCCCAATCCCGATTTTTCACATCAGCCCACATATGCTCCCCCGCCAGTTGCATATCGGCGCAGAGCTTTTCATGATCCATGCCCAATACCATTCCGTCCTCCACCAGCGTCTGTCCATCCACGATCACGCGGCTGATATTGCAGCTTGACGCGGAATACACCAGCACCTTAATCGGATCACGAAGGGGCCTGCAATTTAAGTTGTTGGTATCAATTAGAACAAGATCCGCTTTGCACCCGGGCTGTATCCGACCCAAATCGTCTCTGCCCAGTGCCTTCGCGCCGCCGATGGTCGCCGCGTTGAATACAGCCGCCGCCGTACCGGAGAAGGGGTCTGCACCTTCTGCAATTTTGCAGAAAACCGCCGCATACCTCATTTCATTGATCATATCCTGCGTGAAGGTATCTGTCCCCAAGCAAACATTAATGCCTTGATCGATATAGCTCTGAAAGGACTCCAGAATCATGCCTCTGCGGCCAAAACTCCAGGGACAGTGTACGACATTGGTTTTGGTAGCGGCCAGCAATTCCAGTTCCCCTTTCAGTTTCAGCGGATTCATGGCAGAGCCGCAGGGGAACAGATAGTGCCCAAGCATTACCTGGGGTCCCGAGATGCCATGCCGATCCAAAAAATGTGCCGGAGTCATCCCATACTTCTGCACAATCAGATTATATTCGTTTATGGTCTGAGCGGCATGGATGGCTACACGCATATCCGGATAGGCAGCCGCCACCCGTCCCACTTCATCCAGATAATCCTCAGTGCAGGTATCCACCTGTCCGGGATACAGGGCAATTCGGATGCGGTCATTGAAGGCCCCGTCATAGGCCTCTTTCCGCCGCAGGGTTTCTTCCAGCCTGCGGAATGCGTTGGGTTCGTCCCATTCATAGTGCGGCTTAAAGCCGTCTTTTGTCATAAACACACCGGACCGGGCCAAGGGACCGATATAAGCACGGATACCGGAGCGCCCTATGGTTTCCACCATCTCCGATGAAGCCAGTCCCAGCTCAAATATGGTCGTGGACCCGCGGGTCATAATATCCGCCAATGAGAAGTTGAACACCTTCATTTGATCCTCAACCGCCAAATGTGTCACCCTTAAATACTCATAAAGACCGGTCATGTACATGCAGGGGCTTCCGCAGTCCTCCAGAAATCCCTTTTCCACAGGGCTTGCCGCCACATGGCAATGCAGATTCAGCAAGCCCGGGATGACAAACCCGCCCTGCGCATCGATTACATCATCGGGTTTACCCTCAAAGTCTCGGCCGACAAACACGATTTCGTTACCACGAAAGGCTACCTGCCCGTTTTTGAGCAGGAAATGACTGTCATGTTCACAGCCTACCACATATGAGGTATTCGTGATTAACGTCAATTTTTCACCCATGCAACCACTCTTTTCTCAGGATTCTTCCGACAAAATTTCGTCTATAATACGTATCGCCGTATCAACTTCCTGTTCTTTTACAATCAAAGGCGCAATAAACCGAATGACATTATGATCGCTTCCGCAGGTAAGAAGGAGAAGGTTGCGCTCCAGAGCTTTATGTTTGATCCGGTTCGTCAAGTCTCCATCCGGCGCCCCGTCCTCACTCACCATCTCCATAGCAATCATCAGTCCCAACCCGCGGACATCACCGATTTTGGTGGAATATTTTTTTTGCAGCTCCCGCAGACACCCCATAAAATAGGCACCTATCTGTTTGCAGTGATCCAGCAAATGATCCCGCTCAATCACCTCCAACGTCTTCTGTGCGGCCGCACAAGCCAGCGGATTTCCTCCAAAGGTTCCGCCGTGGGCGCCGGAGGGCCACCGTTCCATGATCTCTTTTTTGGCAATCACCGCAGAAAGGGGCAACCCGCCTCCCAGTGCTTTCGAGGAAGTAAAAATATCCGGCCGAACTCCCATGGTCTGCCACGCGTAAAGCTCCCCGGTTCGGCCGATCCCGGTCTGAACCTCATCAAAAATAAGCATAATGCCATGCTGATCACAAATGTCACGCAGTCCTTGCAAAAATTCCTTGCGCGGCACAATATACCCACCTTCGCCCTGCACAGGCTCCACGATCATCGCCGCCACGCACTCGGGATCAATTAGCTTATGAAACAAACCGTCAAATTGCTTCAGGCATTCCATGTCACAGCATCCAGTCTCCTTCCCAAAGGGACACCGGTAACAGTTAGCGTATTCTGCCCAGTATACACTGGGCAGCAACGGCTCGTAAAACTTGCGGTAGGCTGCATTGGAGCCGGTCACTGAGGCGCAGGCAATACTCCTCCCATGGAAGGAATTTTTAAATGCGATGACACCGGGACGTTTTGTCACATATTTTGCCAGCTTCAGAGCCCCCTCGTTAGCCTCTGCCCCTGAATTGCTGAAATAAACCATAGTATCTCCACCCGTAAGCTCCACCAACATCTCTGCCAGTGTCACATAGGATTCATAGTAAGCCACATTATGTCCTACATGAATCATCGTGTCCAACTGCTTGCGGATGGCATCGGCAACCTGTTTATTTTTATTGCCAAGATTGTTGACCGCCACGCCACTGGCAAAGTCTAAAATTTTTCTTCCATCCTCTGTAAAAACATAACATCCTTCGGAATCAATCACACCAAGCGTTGTTGATCTTCCCGCCGCTGCCGGCATAACTTTCTGACATCGTTCAAACATCGTCGCCATTCATTGCGCTTCCTTCCTGTCTGCCTTGTTAAAAATCAATTTCTGTTCCGTAATACACGGTTCTTATCATCTTTTCCATCGCCTCCGGTGTCATCTTCACCGGATTTACCTTAGTGGCACCGAGCATCGAATGATCCAGAAGAAGATCAAATTTTTCCTCAAATTGATCCCTCGTCATTCCCGTTTCGGCGAAACAGGCGGCAATGTTCAGCTCACGGCGCATGTCACGGATGCGGGTCACTATGTCTTCGCATTCACAGTGATAGGAAAGCCGCTTCAGTTTTTCTCCCACCGACGCGTCCCTCCGGTTGTATTCCAGAACATAGGGCAGGATAATTGCATTGGTCAGCCCATGATCCAAATTAAATATTGCACCGTAGGCATGTGCAATTCCGTGTACCATACCCAAACCCACATTGGCAAAACCGATCCCTGCCATTGCCTGGAAATTATGAACCTTTTCCCGGCTTTCCAATGTTGCCGCCTTACAGGAAACAGGCAGCCATTTCAGAATACCTTCCATCGCCGATTTACATAATCCTTCATCAAAATCATCCAGATTGTGATTGGTGTATGCCTCAATGGCATGAGTCAGTGCGTCCATTCCCGTTTCCGCAGCAACCCGCAGCGGCATTGTTATGGTCAGCTCGGCATCCAAAATTGCGATGTCCGGGCGCAGGCAATCCGTCATGATCGGAACCTTCAGCTGCTTTGCGGTGTCGGTAAGCACAGTCCCCCGAGTCACCTCAGAGCCTGTCCCCGAGGTAGATGGAATGCAGACCAGTCCGGTTCTCCGCTCTGCCGGGATAAGCCCTTTTTGATTTTGTTCCAGAACAGTTTCAAGTTTCAGCTGTGGAAATTCGTAGAATAAAAGCATTCCCTTTGCGGCATCCATGGCGGAGCCTCCGCCAATGGCAACCACCACATCCGGCTGAAATTCCTGCATTGCCGCAAGGCCTTCTTCCACCTCACGAAACGTTGGGTTTTTCCCAATCCCAGACCAGACCATCACCACACAGCCGGTGTCATTGAGATAGCCGACCGCACGGTCAAGCGCACCGGAATTTCTCATGGAATTTCCTCCGGTCACCAAAAAGGCACGCCTGTATGTAAGCTCTTTTAAATAAGCAAGACTCCCAAGTCCAGTTACAATCCGTTTCCCGCTGAAAACCAGCTTCTTCATCGTTTATGTCCCTTTCCAAAGTAGGAATGTTCCTTTGTTATTTTGCAAAATTGCGGATTGGCTCGCCCCGAAGCCATTTTTTCAGCGTTTCAGCCTCCATCCTCACCGACCGAACCTTTGCCTCCGCGGGCGCCCAGGCCATGTGGGGCGTCACTCGAACATTGGGGCACGCCATTAATACACTTGGCTGATTGAGTGGTTCCCCTGCCAAAACATCCAGACCCGCCGCATATACCTTACCGGAGCGCAGGGCTTGTGCCAGTGCGTCCTCGTCTACGATTTCGCCTCTGGCCGTATTGAGCAGAATTACTCCGTCTTTCATTTTGGAAATGATATCCGAATTGATAAGCCCTCTGGTCTGCTCAGTCAACGGGCAGTGAAGGGAAATGACATGACTGCGGGCCAGCAGTTCTTCAAACGATACCTGCTCGATCAAGTCATACTCCGCACCTGTTTTTTGATTTCGGCTATAGGCAACCACGTTCATGCCAAATGCTGCCGCAATCCGCGCAGCACACAGGCCGATGGTTCCCAACCCCACAATTCCAAACGTTTTGCCGTAAAGCTCAATTTGCCTGCTCTGAATGGAAGTAATACCGGAGGAGTGATCTTCCTTCCAATACTCCGTACGATAATAATTGTCATGTAAGCCCACATCATGACAAATATCCAACAGAAGCGCAAAGGCAAACTGTGCAATGGTGCGATCGCCGTATACTGTGTTGGTAAAGACAATCTTGCGCTTTCGCAGCAGCTCCATGTCAATCCGTCCGAAGCCATGGCTTTGGGTGGAGATATAGTTCAGCTTTGGATGCCGGTCCAGAAACGCCTCGTTTAAAAAGCCGTCTGTAATATAGGTGCCCAGAACAATTTCCGCATCACCAATAGCTTGTTCGGGATCCGTTTCACGACGCATTTTATTATAAAATTCAATCCGCTCAATTTGCGGAACATCACGCAGCTCTTCCCGCCAAACCTCAATCAACTCTTCCCTTGACGGAAAACCGCCCACGCCTTCCTCCTGAAACACTACCGCTCTCATTTTATGAATACCTCAAATTTGAAATTAAATTAAAAATGCCCCGCTATCTCTCCCGAGTCAGCCGCTCGGAACAACGCGGGGCGAATTCCTTCGGATGGGATCCGCAACCACATTGTATGGTATCCCTATTGGTATCAGTATCTGTGCGTCTAGTTTCTCTTAAAGCATTTTCTGCAAAAAGCTTCTGGCCCGTTCTGTTTTCGGATTGGTGAAAAACTCCTGAGGCGGCGCATCTTCAATTAATACCCCATTGTCCAGGAATACAATGCGATCTGAAACCTCCCGTGCAAACCCCATCTCATGCGTCACCAATACCATGGTAATCCCCGTACATGCCAAGCCTTGAATCACATCCAACACCTCTTTCACCATCTCCGGATCCAGCGCTGAAGTTGGCTCGTCAAACAGAATAATTTCCGGTTTCATCGCCAGGCTTCTTGCAATGGCAACCCGCTGTTTCTGACCGCCGGAAAGGCAGCTTGGATACTCATTTGCCTTTTCCGTCAAACCAACACGCTCCAGTAATTCCATGCAGTAAGCACGGTTTTCTGCGTCCGTAACATGCCTCACATGCTTCGGCGCATACATCAGATTTTTTAACACCGTCATGTTGGGAAATAAGTGAAAATGCTGAAAGACCATACTGACATTCTGACGGATTTCTCTGATCTTCGCTCCCTTTGCGGTGATATCCTGATCTCCGATCCATACCTGCCCTTGTTCCGGAACCTCCAACAGGTTCATGCATCTGAGCAATGTTGACTTGCCTGAACCGGAAGGACCTATAATGGATAAGATTTGACCTTTTGAGATATTCAGTGTGACGTCCTTTAGCACTTCCAAATCCCCAAATCGTTTATACACATTAATTACCTTTATCACTTACTTTTATCCTCCTCTCTAGGCGGTTCGACAGCGCGGTCATTGCCATGACCATGACATAATAGATTGCCGCAGCCACAAGAAGCGGTTCAAACGCGATGAATAGTCTGTTTTGGATGGTCTGTGCCGCCCGCATAATATCCATTACACCGATGACCGCAACCAAGGATGAGCTTTTCATTAAAGAAATACTCTCATTCACCAGACCCGGCAAAACATTTTTCAATGTCTGAGGCAGGATGACGCCGCACATCAACCGGGGATAGCTGATCCCCAACGACAGCGCCGCTTCCGTCTGTCCGTAATCAATAGCCTGGATGCCGCCGCGGAGGATTTCAGATATGTAAGCAGCCGAATTAAGACCAAAGGCCAGTACGGCCGCCTGAAACGCCGTGATCTCATATCCGATTAACTGAGGCGTCGCATAATAGATAATAAAAAGCTGCACCAGCTGCGGCGTACCACGAAAGATTGAGGTATAAAACTGTGTGACGAGCTTCAGGATTCGAAACTTGGAAACCTTGATCAACGCAATGATAAAGCCCAGCAAAAAACCAAGAATCCAGCTTCCGATGGTAAACTGAAGTGTAACCTCAATTCCGGTCAGATAAAGAGATAAATATCCAGCAAGTTTCTCAAAATGCAGCTCCATACAGCCACTTCCTTCTCGAAGCAATTGAACTTTACCCGTTGCCCCGGCAACGGGTAAAGATTCCATTGTTATTTTTGTTTTATGCTTTGAAGTTCAACTTATCGGCCTTAATTTCCAGACAGGTATTCTTCGCCCAACCATTTCACAACCAAATCGTTAATTGTTCCGTCTTCTTCAAGCTCAGACAGCGCCTGGTCCAATACAGCGGTTAATTCACTGTCCTTGGGACAGGCAATCGCATAAGGATCCTGGGCCGCCTCATCAGCAGACAGGGTGACCGCGACATAACCGTCGTTCTCTTCTGCAAAGGTCTGTGCCTGGTTGTTGTCAAACAGGCAGGCGTCGGCCCGGCCGGCCTGCATTTCCTGGAACGCGACAGCTGTTGAATCAACCGCCGAAACATTTGCTCCCTGGATTCCTTCCGCTAGAGTCTGGAAGGTTGTCCCAAAGGAAACGGCAACTGTCTTTCCCGAAAGATCGCTCAGATGCTCATAAACCGCATCCTCTTTGCAAAGAATCGCGCACAGCGGAGTAAAGTAGGAACGGGTGAAGTCAACACTCTCCTTGCGTTCCTCTGTCGCGGAGATACCGGATATCACCACATCGGCACGCCCGCTGGTCAACGCTCCAATCAAGCCGCTAAACGCCATATCATCAAACTCATAAGTAAAGCCCAGCTTCTCAGAAAGCGCCTCAATCAAATCGATATCAAGGCCTTCCAGCACCTCTTCTCCATTCTTTACTTCCTTTACGGACTCAAACGGAGCAAAGGTAGCATTAATCGCAATCACCAGATGCTGACCATCCAGCTCCTTTGTATCCTCCGCTGTGGTGTCGGACCCGGAGGCGTCGGTGCTATCCGCAGTTGTCGTGCTGTCTGGGCTGGCTGTGCCCGTGCCGGCGGTGCCGCTTGTACAGCCGGTTATCACAGTAACCAGCAACATGAACGTCAGCAGAATGGAGATTCCCTTTGCTTTTTTCATTACATATCTTCCTCTCATTATGTTGTTCCTCCAACTTCTTTATTATTAACAGCTTGGCTGCTAATTGACATCAAATACACCCCCGCCCCATTCGCGGACACGCGCGGGCGGCCTTGGAAACGTCAGCTTACTGTGGGACAGCTTTTGAGATACTAAGAGCTCCGCCATGCCAATCAGAGTGAAAGCCGGATCAACCACCGGAACGCCAAGACGTTCTGTCAGCCTGGCACCCATTCCGGCAAAAGAAAGGCATCCAAGTACAATCACCTGCGCTCCATCCTCCGCGATGCATCGTGCCGCCATCTCAAATAAGCGGTTTTCAATCAAATCCTTCGAGATATCTCGGTTTGCAAGAATATCATATTCAACAGAACGAACCGATTTTAAAAGGGTAGTATCAATACAGGAAGAAGATACAAATCGATATTTTTCCGGAATTCTTCTTGCGGATGTGGTCAGAATGGAGAAGCCGAAACCCAACCCTGCCGCCACCTGAAGCGAAGACTGCCCACCGCCGAGCACCGGAATTTCCACCGCTTCTCTGCATGCCTCCAGTGCTGGATCCGACAGGCAATAAATTCCCACCGCATCAAATCCCCGTTTTTCCGCATGGATCGTTTTTTGTATGATTTCCGGAGCGGCAACTGCCACGTCACAAAGCGAATCAATGCAGACATTTGTGTTGGTCAGGCATTCCATCAAAATTTCTGTGTCTTGCCGGGCAACGGTTTTTAAACAAGCAACTCTCTGGGACAGCTGTTCTTCCGATAATCCGCTGTCTGGGTTAATGACCAGCAGTTTCATAAGCTCCTCCTCCAAAACACAATGAGGCCGCAACATCATCGCTGATGTTCGGCCTCATTGCAGAAACATACTATATGAATACTATTTATATCGCTCTTTCATTTTGTTCGAATCTTAAAATCAAAAGCATTTTTTACCAATAAAAAACTTAATTATTTCAGCCGTTTTTATCGCTAGTCATTTTCTGATCATGATTATCTTATATCTTTGCATCAAATATGTCAATAGGTTTTTGCAATAACTTTGTTAACATCTTTCACATTTTTCTATCCACTTTTTTGTCACTAATCACGATTTACTAATAATCATGTTCAGATTATAATATTTCTTGACAAAGTATTTCCATGAGGGCAACAGAACAAATCAGCTTTGCAGCCTTATGTACCCCAACAGGAAGCAGGTAACTATTTATGAGTACAAAGCGAGCGATTGTGGTGGCGGACGGAACCATTTCAGAAGAATCTGCTGCAAGGAAAAATATACAGCGCAGAAGATTGGTATCCTGTTTAATCAAAGCAACTGAACAATTAATTCGAGACGAAGGACTCAGCCAGATTACGATACGAAAAATCGGAAACATCGCTGGTTATTCCAGCGCTACAATTTACTGCTATTTCGAAGATGTGAACGAATTGATTCTGTTTGCTTCCGTACGATATCTCAGGGAATACGTGCGCAAACTTTCAACCGAAGACCTGTCCGGATTAGATGCCAAAAATCGTTATATCCACGTAACCCGCCTATTTTCGGGTATGATGTTTGAAAATCCCGAGGTATTTTACAATATGTTTTTCGGACGTCATCAGGATCAATTAAACGCTGTCATACGCGAGTATTACGATCTGTTCCCTGAAGAAATTTCCTCTATTTCAAGTGATCTCAAAAAAATGATTATGCAAGGCAGCCTTTATGAACGGCAGCGGCACATGATAGAACATTTGCTATTGGACGGTTTTCTCCATCCCGGAACGGAGAACATCGTGCTCGAGCTGATTATCCGGCTTCAGCAAAGCTTTTTATCCGATCTGAAAGAGCGTACGATCAGAGAAACTGCAAGCGCACTAGACCGTTTTATGGCTCTATTCATTCATATCCTGGAATCCAACAAAAACTAGGTTTTTGTTGGATTTTTCACAGAAAATTTTATTGAAAAGAGGCCTTTAAATGGTACGAATGAAAAATGGCGGCGGTATCGTCTGGCCAAAGGGCACCCGCATTGCGGTCATGATAACCTTTGATTATGATGCCTGGCTGCTGCGGCAGTCGCGCATCGGCGAAAATACACCGCTGATTTTTGCCGACTGGTCGCGGGGAATGTATGGGCCAGACGAAGGTTTTGAACGTTGCTTCCGCGTGTTAAAGGAGCATCAGATTCCGGCAACCTTCTTTGTTCCGGGCAAAATTGCCGAGGAATACCCCGATCATATTCGCCGTCTGGCCGCTGCGGGTCATGAAGTCGGCTATCACGGCTACTTGCATGAATCCAGAAAAGGTATGAGCCGTGAGGAAGAGCTTGAATGTATGGTGAAAAGTGAGCAAATCCTTCAAGAACTGACCGGAAGCGCTCCTGTGGGCCACAGGGCACCCTTTGGAGTCTTGCAAAAATCCTCCTTTCAACTGATGCGGGAGCGCGGATATCTCTATTCCTCGTCCATGAAAGACCGTGACTGGGCTTACCTGCATGAGGCGGGCCGCCCTATTGTTGAAATTCCCAACGAAATGACAAACGATGACTATACTTACTTTTATTATTCACTGGTAACCCCATCTCACCGGGTAGCCTATACCAACGACTATGTACTGGATATCTGGAAAGAAGAATTCGATGCCTTGGCGGCAGAGAAGGATAAGGTATATTGTTTGAAGCTGCATCCGCAAATGATCGGGCGTGCTTCCCGCATTAAAATGTTGGGAGAATTAATTGATTATATGCGTTTCAAAGGCGCCTGGATTGCTACGTGCAAAGATGTGGCGCAATATGTTTTGAACCACACCACCGTGGGAGAGGGAGATCAGTTATGATTTGGCCTGAGAATAAGCGAATTGCCATTATGATGGCCTTTGATGTAGACGGAGAAACGCTGTGGTTTCAGCGCGGCGACGGCAACCGGGATCATCTGACCAATTTGTCCCGGGGCTGGTATGATACAAGGCAAGGTCTCCCCCGCATTCTGCGTATGCTGGAGGAACACGAAATCAAGGCAACCTTTTTTGTCCCGGCATATATGGCCGAGACCTATCCAGAGCATGTTCGTGAAATCGTCCGTTTGGGGCACGAGATTGCTTATCACGGATATCTCCACGAGGAATGCAGCAGCGGTGCGTCCGAAGAAGCCGCGATTATGGAAAAAAGCGAGCGTATAATTCGAGAAATCACTGGAAAACAAGTGATCGGTCATCGGTCTCCCGGCGGTGCCATTCAGGATTACAGCCTGGAACTGTTCCTCAAGCGGGGCTATATTTACTCCTCCAATTGGCGCAATAACGATGGGCCTTTCATTCATAACATTGAAGGCAAACAAATCCCTCTGGTTGAGCTTCCGAAAGATTCTATTTTTGATGATACCGCTTATGACATGCACACCGAGGACCCGCCTCCGCGTCACAATTTACGTTCCGCAAAAGAAATGGTACAGGTATGGAAGGACGAATTCGATGCGCTTGCCGCCGAGGGACGCATGATAAACTTCGTTCTCCATCCGCAATTTATCGGCAGGCCAAGCCGTGTCAAGGCACTCAGCGATCTGATTTCCTATATGAAACGCGAAGGCGCCTGGTTCGAAACAAATGAAAACGTAGCACGCTATGTTCTACAGCAAAACGGGTTATAGCCTTACACGGCCAAATCATTGTTTCGCAGGTCATAGCCTTTGAGCGCATCAGCCGGCATCCCAAGAATCCCCAAATAAGACAACACCGTCACCTGAATCATTCAGATGACGGTGTTGCTTTTTTATTGCACTCTTTTAAGAGCGGTCGGCATTAAACAATGGTTCGAGCACATCGGCATATTCTTCAAAAATATCGAGCACAAAATTGTCCCAATGGCGGGCATCTACCTCTGTGTTTCCGAACACATAATCCTCCTGCCCATAGTCAATGACATCAAATCCGGGAATCGCCTTGCTTGCGCCGGCAGTTCTGTACGCGGCGGCATCCGCGAGGCTGAAGGATACGTTTGTAATGTCGTCATAGTCGATCCAGCTGCTGATATCCGTTCCGGTAGCCTCGCTGGCGGTACCATTTTCAGTCTGTATGGTTGCGGCACTCTTTGTGATGGTTTTAGCGCCATCTACATACTCGCCATACATCTCGTCAACGTACAGGGAGAAAGAATTTCCAAGTATTTCAGAGGGAACATGACCTCCGTCCCACTGCCATTCAATTTCTGAATGAACGCCAGCATTGAGCCACGCAATCTGCAGATTGAGCGAAGCGAACATTGACATATCACCTTCGGCCGCACCCATGACAATTTTGGTCCAGGTCGGATTTTCGGTACCTTCCGCGTTAATATAATTGAGCGGATTGTAAAGAGATACGATGTTGTTGCCGTACTCGTCGCCCGCATAGACGTCCTCTATGTCTGCCTGATAGGCGGCTACCATATCTTCATAAGTCGCATAATTCGCGGAGTCGGTTTTGCTAGTAGCCGATTGTGTGGTTCCTGTATCGGGAGTGCCCACTACCATTTGATTGCTGCTGTTACCGGTCGCCGCGGTGTCGCCGGATGCTTCCCCGGTGGCTCCGGTTGCGTCTGTCACTCCGGTCATATCTCCGCCCGGTGCTCCAGTTGTATCTCCGCCCGGCACTCCAGTCATGTCCCCGCCGGGGCCGCCCATGCCGCCCATTTCTCCTGTGGAACTGGCTTTGGCGTAGCGGCCTTCAATAAATGCCTCAGCCTTATCCGCGGAGGTCATGGCAGCGACTTCCTCATCACTGAGTGCGTTTCCGTCTGCGTCAAACCAGGTCCAGCCTTCCGCATAGTCCAGGTTATCCAGATACCACTGAAGATTTTCCGTGAATTCAGCCAGATACAGATCAAGATAACTGCCGTAGTATCCGTTGGTTTCGGGGTATGCGTCCGGATCATATTCGATGGTCAGCGCAACGGTGTCATCCGTGTCGCCATCATCGTTCAGATCAAAGCCCACCGCCGACTCTTCCACCGACAGATTCTGTTCATTGATATATTCCATATAGGACGCAGAAAGATATTCAGCAAGCTGCGCCTGGAACGAGGTATTGAATTCGTAAGTCGCATCCAAATCATACTCAAAGGCCATATCCAGATCAGCCTCATAAAGAGAGGTAATCGCGCTGTATGCGATGCAGCCCCACGCTCCGTCAGAAATTTCGTACTCTGTTCCGTCAATGGTGACGGTTGTGGAATAGCTTCCGTCCTCATTCTGATATACGCCAACCGCACCGGCTTCAATCTCATAATCGTAGAAATCCGGATTGTTCGATGTCGCCGCAAACATCGTTGCATGGGCACCCCCGCCGGAGCCTCCGGTGGATACAAAATAATCCACGCTGCCCGGCAGATTTCCAAGCAGAATATTATATTTCACATACCGTGCCGCCGCTTTCTGGTCAGCCAGACAGCTGGGGGCATCACCGGTGTAATAGGTATCGCCGTTTTCGTCCGTGGCGGTGTCCTGCTTACCCCGGTTGCCGCAGGCAATGTTGATATATCCGTCAGCCGCGTAAGTTGTCCCGGCTGTGGAATTATTGGCGGATCCGTAACCTGCGGCGCCCGTATTCAGGATTACAGGAGCCGTTGAAGCGGTATATATCTGACCGTTGGTGCTGGTAATCTGTGCCTCATAGTCGATGACAAGCGAGCCCTTTACAGCCGCTTCATAGGTACCGGATGTCACATCTGCCTCGCCGTTACCGTCTGTATCAATGCCGGTGACATAAGCCCCCGGTACGCAAACAGACACACCCTGCTGATCCGGCAATTCCGGATAGGCAACCGCCGACACGATGGAGAGTACCCACGCATCGGAGTCCGCGGCGTAAGTCCATTCCTGATCCTCGTTGTTTGCGAGATTCAGAGTGCTTTCAATGTACGCCTGTTCTGAATTCGCGGCTTGGGTTTCGGTATCGCTGCTGCTTTGCTCGTTGCTGTTGTCACAGGCGGCTAAGCTCAGAGTCATGATCATTGCAAAAAGCAGTGAAAGAATCTTCTTCATTTAGATTTCCTCCTAGAAATTAAAGTACGATTGACTATGTCACATACCATCACAGATTCTATCCTCGCTGTGTGTCTGTGAAAGTGTATCATACAAGGATTGAAGTTTGATTGAAAAAGTGTTCTTCCAATGATACAATTTATGGATTTTCAGGAAGATGAATTGTAAACGCGATCTGATTCTGACCACAGGCTACGGAAATTTTACCCCTATGGGCAATGACAATCGCCTTTGCGATTGCAAGCCCTAACCCATAATGTCCTCTGTTTCCGTTTCTGGAGCAGTCAGTCCGATAAAATCTCTCGAAGATTAGCTCCTTCTGCTTGTCTGGAATTGCCTTGCCTTCATTGGTGACGGAGAGAATTGCCGTGCTCCGCTCTGATCTGAGTGAAACTCCAACAACACCGTTCGCCGGAGCATGTTCTATGGCATTGTCCACGAGGATGGACACCAGATTTCCCAACTCCTCCGCGTTTCCCTGAAGGAAGATTTCATCCTGTATGGAGGTTTGAATTGTAATTCCCTTTTCAAATGCCATGCACTCAAAGGGAAGCACCTCTCCGGTTGTAAGCCGGCTAAAATCCAACCTTGTCTTTTCCATGGTTGTGCTTTCGGTTCGCGCAAGCGCCAGCAGCTGACGAACCAGCTCGGTCATCCGCCGGTTCTCAAACTTGATATGATCCAGCCATTTGCTCTGCCCCACTTCACGATCCAACATTTCAATATTGGTGTTAATAACGGCAAGCGGTGTTTTCAGTTCGTGGCTTGCATCGGAAATAAACTGCTTTTGTTTTTGATAATTCTCTTCCAGCGGCTTCACAATGCGCTGAGATAAATAGATCGATACAGCAAAAAGCAGTATAATCGCAACACTTCCGAACAGAAAGGTATACTGAAACAGTGTGTGCACATTATCATTCATGATTGTATTGTCCATCAGAACCACCAACGTGTCTCCCTGCCGGCTTTCCACATGGTATACCCAGTGATCCGAAATGCCGTTTTCCTTGTCATTCTCCATCAGTGCACAGGATAGCGCAACGAGAACTTCATCCGTGATTCCACTGCTTTCTGTATTATCAATGGTGACGACCGCTCCGTCTTCAGAAAAAGCGACAGCATAGAACGTCAGCAAATAGGAGATGCGATCCGTCTGGGCTTCAGCGGTATCATCAGGCGGGAGAGACGCTTCGTTTTCTTTTGGATTTCCATTTTTCCAATATGCTTCCGCATATACGCCAAGCATGTTCCAATCCTTTTGAAACACCTCGATATAACTGGAAAAATAGATCACGCAGAGTGTTCCAACAAATAAACCGGCCAAAACAGCCATGATTGCCGCAACAATTTTAAATCTTAATTTTCTAAACATGTTTTTCCCTTAACTCATAACCAAGACCCCGTAACGCCTTAATCTCCACAGCACAACCGATGAAAGCCAGCTTCTTGCGGGTAAAGGAGAGATAAACCTCCACATTGTTGTATTCCGACTCGTAGTCATATCCCCAAATCTTCAGCGCCAATTGTTCTCTGGTTAAGACCAGCCTATGGTTCATCATAAAATATTCCATGATACGATATTCTTTTTCACTTAACCGAACTGATTGTCCATTGGTGGAACAGGCTATCTGAAAGGTACGGGTGTTAAGGGTCATATCACCAAAGGAAAGCGTATCGTTTGATGCGACATCGTTGCGCCTTCCAAGCGCTCGCAGTCGGGCCAGCAGTTCCTTTGCTTCAAAGGGCTTCGTCAAATAGTCATCCGCGCCGCTGTCAAGTCCGGCAACCTTGTCATCAACTTCGCTTTTGGCTGTCAGCAGCAGGATCGGTGTTTTTAGTTCCAGCCGCCGCGCCTCCCTGGCAATCTCAAATCCGGATATACCGGGCAGCATGACGTCCAGAATAATCGTATCATATGTTTTGCTCCGCACAGCCTCCAGCCCGGAGCATCCATCCGGACACACGCTCACCTCATATTTTTCCAGGCGAAGCAATTCTGACAAAGCCTCAGCCATTCTGATTTCATCTTCCACAAGTAATAGTTTCAATCGTTGTTCCTCCGTTGTTTAGCGATGAGATACTCGGATTCACATGTCGGGAACCGAACAGATTTCCAGTCGACAGATGACGTTATGTAACCTTTTGCAATAGCTTACTCACAATTATCTTTCAAGGAAAGGACAAACAGGTATGCGCTTGTTATTATGTTCCTGACATGGTACTATCATAACATCAGGATGACAAAAACACATATGCAAACAAGGAGTGTTCAATTTGAGAAAGCTGTTCACGGAATTTAATCTTAAGAATATCAGAATCAAAAATCGGATTGGCGTACCGCCGATGGCCGCCGGCCTTACAGAGTCCGGAACTGTCACTCCAAAGAATATTGAGCATTATAGCAAACTGGCAAAAGGCGGCGCAGGATTGATCATTCAGGAGGCGACTTGCATTAATATTAATGCAAGATTTTCGGAAAATCAACTTGGGATATGGACCGATGATCAAATTGAGGGGCTCAGACAGATTGTGGACGCGGTTCACAGGGAGAATTGCAACATATTCATCCAACTTCAGCATTCAGGACTGACCGGAATATCGGAGCCCCACCTCAGCCCCAGTCCCTTTCAACACGAAGCATTTGGCAGGGTTTATGAAGCCAAATATGAAATGTCTGTGGAAACGATTCAATCCATTCAACACGATTTTATCCAAGCCGCAATCAGAGCCTATCAGGCAGGCTACGACGGCGTTGAATTGCATGGGAGCCGCAGTTTTTTGATTTGTCAGTTTTTCAACCGATTCGTCAATCAGAGAACCGACAAATACGGAACAGCACCCGAAACCTTTGTGACTGAAATTATGGATGGCATCCGGCAAAAAACGCCGGGAGGGTTTATCGTCGGTATTCGCCTGGGCGGTTTCGAACCGCAGATAGACGATGCAATACGGCACGCGATGGTGTTGGAACAGCACGGCGTGGATTTTATTGACATTGGAGACGGATTTTTCGGCGCACAGGGCGCGCGGGCAGAAGCGGACTATCCATATTCCCATACGGTTCACGCGGCACAGCTCATTAAGGAGCAGGTTTCCGTTCCGGTTTTTGCGGTAGGTGAAATTAAGACCCCAGAACTGGCGGAAGAAATATTAAACACAACAAACGTGGATCTTGTTCATATCGGGAGAGGCTTCCTTGCCAATCCAAACTGGGCCAACGACGCCAGAGGCAACGATGTCTGTTGAACAGCCCCTGACTGATGAACACACCGCCGGTTAAAGACCGAAAGGAGAACATTCCATGCCTCAGCTATCGAACCGAACCAAGGGCTTTACAGATTCTGTGATCCGCCGAATGACCAGGGTATCCCTGCAGTACGGAGCCGTCAACCTCTCCCAGGGGTTTCCCGATTTTGATCCGCCAAAGGAAATTCTCGACCGCCTGGCGCAGCTTGCTCACGAGGGTCCGCACCAGTATTCCATTACCTGGGGCGCTCAGAATTTCCGGGAGGCTTTGTGCCGAAAGCGGTCCCGCCTGATGGGCCGCACCCTTGACCCCAACAGTGAGGTGGTGGTCACCTGCGGCAGCACCGAGGCCATGATGGCCGCAATGATGACAGTTGTCAATCCCGGCGACAAGGTTGTGGTTTTTTCCCCTTTTTACGAAAATTACGGAGCGGACGCCATCCTCTCAGGCGCGGAGCCTATTTACGTCCCTCTGCATCCGCCGGAATTCACCTTTAACCCCGACGAGTTGGAAGCAGCCTTCCGGCAAAACCCCAAGGCTTTGATTCTGTGCAATCCCTCCAATCCCTGCGGAAAAGTTTTTACATGGGAGGAATTAAAGCTTATCGCCGACTTTGCGCAGAAATACGACGCTTTTGTCATTACCGACGAGGTTTATGAGCATATTGTCTATGAGCCCAACCGCCACGTTTACTTTGCCTGCCTTCCGGGTATGTTTGAGCGCACCATCTCCTGCAGCTCGCTGTCCAAAACCTATTCCATCACCGGCTGGCGCCTGGGTTATATCATCGCCCCCGCCCCCATCATTGAAGCGGCGAAAAAGGTGCATGACTTCCTGACGGTGGGCGCGGCCGCTCCCCTTCAAGAGGCAGCTGTGGTGGGATTGAATTTTGGCGACGATTATTACCGGGAGCTTCAGGAAAAATACACACAAAGACGCTCCCTGTTTATCAAGGGACTGGATGATTTAAACATTCCCCACACCACTCCAGAGGGCGCGTATTACATCATGCTGGATATCTCGGAATTTGGCTATGACAGTGATCTCGTCTTCTGCGAGGAGCTGGCGCAAAGAGTAGGAGTGGGCGCGGTTCCCGGCTCCAGCTTTTTCCGTGAACCGGAAAACCGCTATATCCGGCTGCACTTCGCCAAACGCGAGGAAACGCTCAACGAGGCACTCAGCCGGCTGGAATCCCTGCGGAGCAAGATGTACAAAGCATCATATTGACCAATAGACCGGAACACCGGTTCAATCCACCCCGGCAGCCTGCCCCGCGGTTTTCATACACCTGTGAAAGATTGAGGCGAACCACATGACATTACAGCAGCTTAAATATGTGATTGAAATTGTCAATTGCGGCTCCATTAACGAGGCGGCCAAGAGGCTTTTTCTTGCTCAGCCCAGCCTGTCCAACGCAGTCAAGGAGCTGGAGACGGAGCTTGGAATCGAGCTGTTTATCCGAACGCCCAAGGGCATGATTCTCTCGACAGACGGTGCCGAATTTTTGGGTTACGCCCGGCAGATTGTAGAACAGACCGAGCTGATGGAGCAGCGGTATCTCAACAAAAAGCCGTCCCGCCAGCTGTGTTCCATCTCCACACAGCATTACGCCTTTGCCGTCAATGCCTTTGTCAATCTTGTCAGGCGCAGCGGAGGTGACGAGTACCAGTTTACGCTTCGGGAGACACGTACTCACGAGATTATCGAGGATGTCGGCGGCTTTCGCAGTGAAGTCGGCATCCTGTATATGAATCAGTTTAACCGCAAGGTGCTTGAGAAGCTGCTCAGAGAGCACCGTTTGGAATTTCATCCCCTGTTTACGGCAAAGCCGCATGTGTTTATCAGCGCGACGAACCCGCTGTCCCATCGCGCCTGCGTCACGCTGGAGGATCTGAAAGATTGCCCTTACCTCTCTTTTGAACAGGGCGAATATAATTCGTTCTATTTTTCAGAGGAAATTTTAAGCACCGTGTTTCATAAAAAGGCCATTTATGTCAGCGACCGTGCCACACTGTTCAATTTACTGATTGGTCTGGACGGCTACACCATCTCCACGGGAATTGTCAGCTCCGACTTAAACGGCGAAAATATCATCCCGATTCCGTTGCAGGTGGAGGAGGAAATCCAGGTCGGATGGATTTCCCACCGTCAAACACGGCTGAGTTATCCCGCGCAGGCCTACCTGTCTGAACTCAAGGCTGTCATTACGGAATACGGGCTTTCCTTGTTTGAATGACATATAGCTTTAAACTATATATGAATATATTTTTTTAGTGTTACCATATAAGTTCTCTCCTGTGATACAGTAATGACATCATCAAAACAGTAAGGAGAATGCCCCATGAGCAACACATTACAGCCGTTTACCAAGCGAACCGCCCCGCCCTTCCGTTATGATATTGTGGGAAGCTTTTTACGCCCGCAAGCATTAAAGGCTGCACGGGAGCAATTCGCGGCAGGCGCCATCACTCAGGCGGAACTGACGCAGGTAGAGAATGAGGAAATCAGCCGCCTGGTCGCCAAACAAAAGGCATTGGGCCTGTACGCCGTCACCGACGGAGAATTCCGGCGCAGCTATTGGCATCTTGACTTTTTCTGGGGCTTTGACGGCGTGGAGCATGTAGTATTAGAGCACGGATACTTCTTCCACGGCGAAGAAACCAGAGCGGACTCCGCCCGCCTGTCGGGGAAAATCCGGTTTTCCCAGCATCCTTTTCTGTCCCACTACCAATTTTTGAAGCAGACAGCCGGAGAGGGCTCAATCGCCCGGCAGACCATTCCAGCTCCTGCCCAATGTTTCGCGGAGCTGGTGCGCGGAGAAAATGAAGCAGCGGTCAATGAATACTATCCCAACCGCGAGGAACTCTTCCACGATATTTCAGCGGCTTACCGTCAGGCAATTCTCGCGTTTTATGACCTGGGCTGCCGGAATCTTCAGCTGGACGACTGCACCTGGGGCATGCTCTGCGACGAAAGCTTTTGGTCCGCCATGGCGGGCAGCGGCTACGATGTCCAGGCGCTTCAGGCGCTCTACCTGCGCCTGAATAACGATGCCATTTCAGACCTTCCCGATGATTTGACCATAACCACCCACGTCTGCCGGGGCAATTACCATTCCACCTGGGCCACCTCAGGGGGTTACGAGCCCGTGGCGAAAACGCTGCTGGGTCAGGAGGCTGTTTCTGCTTTTTATCTGGAGTACGATACCGACCGCGCGGGTGATTTCACCCCACTGAGAGAGGTTTCCGAAGATAAGCTGGTGGTACTCGGCCTGGTATCCACCAAAACAGGAGAATTGGAGCATAAAGCCCAGATCATCGAACGCATTCACGAAGCTGCACAGTACATTCCGTTGGATCGCCTCTGCCTGAGTCCGCAATGCGGCTTTGCCTCCACGGAGGAGGGCAATATTCTCTCTGAGGAACAGCAGTGGAAGAAGCTTGCCCTTGTCAAGGAAATCGCGGAGGAAGTCTGGCAATAAAAAAGCGATCACCACATCCCCGCAACAACTATAAGGGCGTCTTGAGCCTGGTTTGAAGCCTGGCTCAAGACGCCTTTCCCTGTTTCTGATGCAATCAACATATAAAATCACATTTACTTGCAGGATGTTATATGTTGGAATCGGATATCTTCTGCCATGCGCCCAGTTTTTCCTTGACACGCAGCATCAGCGGATTCTCTTCCACGCTGACCATGTAGCCCGCGCAATTGGGCATATTCCAGCTGTAGTAATCCCGTTCCGGCCTGCCGTAGCGAGCCATCATAGCCATGATAGTCCCACCGTGGGAGACAACACCGATATGGTGAACTCCGCGCCGTTTCGCATCCCGTATCACCTGCTCCAGCGCGCGGGCGGCCCGCAGCCCGCAGTCCGTGACATTCTCAACAATCGAAGCGGCGGAGGGATCATGCGATGAAATCCAGGCGTTATAAAGACGATCGCCCAGCAGCTCATTATGTGTTTTCCCCTCAAATGGACCAAAATCAGTCTCCCGCAAATCATCAATCACCGTAGTCTTTAGTTCAGGCCATAGAATCTCAGCCGTCTGATGGCACCGAAGCAGCGGGCTGAGATAGATATGCTCCACCAAAGGCAACTGAGCCGATACCGAAAGAGCGGTTTCCCTGCCGCTTTCGTGAATGGACTCATCCGTCACCCCGATAAAGCGGCGCTCTAAATTTCCCGGGGTGGCAGCATGGCGGATCAAAATGAAATCCATACGATCACAGTCCCTTCAAATGACGACTAATCCATCCGCAAAATGGCTACTCCTGCTGCGTTGTCCACTGCGACAGCATATCCCGCATCCACTGATAGACATCCATGGAATAAACCGCCTCGAGATGCTCCGGTGTCAGTACTTGGTCAATACTTCCGGCCGAAGCAATTTTGCCGTGATGGAGCAGCAGAGCGTCCGAACCGTACGCTTTTGCCAGATTCAAATCGTGAACAACAGAAATAACGCCGCGGCCGGTCTCCTGAACCCAGGTTTGGATGAGTTCAAGCAACTGCTTCTGGTAAATCAAATCCAGATGGTTTGTTGGTTCATCCAGAATCAGCAGCTTCGGGTCCTGGGCAAACACCTGCGCCAAAAAAGTTCTCTGTAATTCTCCGCCGGACAGCGTCAGAACCGATTGGTTCCGCAGGGGAAGCATGCCTGTCACCTCCAAGGCGTGTTCTGTTTTCACGGTGTCCTCGTGGCTCGACGCAGAAAATAGACCGGTGGAATGCGCGTACCGCCCCAGCCGGACAACTTCCTCCACCGTAAAGGAATAACCAATGGAATGGTTTTGTGTCAAAATACCGATGCGCCGCGCCAGATAAGCCGGCTTGCAGTCTGACAGATCGGTTCCTTCAAAGAAAATAGCCCCCGAATAAGGTACGCCCCGTGAAATAGCGTTTACAATGGTGCTTTTTCCCGCGCCGTTGGGACCGACCAGCATCAGCCACTGACCGGCCTTTATTTGAAAGCTGATTTGATCCAGGATCATAAGACTTCCGAAGTGGACTGTGAGGTTTTTGACTTCAAGCATCATTTACTTGGCCTTTCTCGTGGTGTAAAAAATAAAAATGAAAACGAACGAGCCTATCACGGAGGTGACTACGCCAATATGCAGCTCCAGCGGTTTGAGGATAATCCTTGCCAGCAGGTCGGCAAGCATCAGAAAGATTGCGCCGGAAAACAGTGTGGCAGGCAGCAGACGCCTGTGGTTTGGGCCAACGATCATGCGCGTCATGTGAGGGATTATCAGCCCCACAAAGCCAATCACCCCGCCAATGGAGACGCACACGCCAATCAGCGCAGATACAGCAATCATAACGATCAGCTTGACCTTCTTCACATCGACTCCCACGTTCCGGGCGTTGTCCTCTCCGATGGCAAAGGCGTTTAACTCCTTGGCATAACGCAAAATTACGGTACCGAATATCAGCAACGCTCCCAGGATCGTCCAAACATCCGTAACGCTGCTGTCTGCCAGGGAACCCATGGTCCAGAAGACGATGTCTTTCACCTTGTCACCGGCAAACGATGTGATCAGACTGATGACGCTGCTTGAAAACATATTGAATACAATGCCAATTAAAATAATGGTATTGGTGGAAAGAGAAGCGTCCAACCGGTAGGATAGTGCCAGGATGATCATCAGGGAGAGAAAAGCAAACAGCATCGCCATCGCCATGGTTCCGGCCAAAGGGACGCCCGGAACCGAAATTCCAAAGGCAATGGCAAGAACTGCTCCCACACTGGCACCGGAGGATACGCCCAAGGTGGAACCGTCGGCCAGAGGGTTTCTCAGCAGTCCCTGCATTGCACAGCCGCACAGCGACAGAGAGGCTCCCGCCAACGCCACACAGAGCACACGCGGCAGCCGTACAAACGCGATCACCGCGCCGGAAACATTCTCTTCCACGGGCTGCCCGGAAAGCGTATCCCATATTACGGAAAGGGTGTCCTTTGCCGGGATGTTGACGCTTCCGACGCAAATACAGAGCAGTGCGGTGCAAAGCGTAACCAGCAAAAGCAGCGCGTACTGTGAGAGCTTTAAAATTAGAGAATGTGTTTTCATATGTCCTGTCTTCTTGTTCCGCACCGGTCAAGCTATGCCGCGGCGGTCTCGGCGCCTGTGGAGCCGTCCCCGTACACGAAACCGTACAAAGATTCCATCGCGTCCGCAAGACGAGGCCCCGGACGGGAAACCTCATTGGAATCGGCGTTAAACACAGCGCCGTTTTGAACGGCGGTGATGCTTTGCCAGCCCTGACGCCCCATAATTTCCTCCACAGGCGTGTCGCCCTGGCCGTCATAAATGGTGATGGTCACAATATAATCCGGATTGCGCTCAATCACCTGTTCCTGGGAAATTTCAGCCCATCCCTCCACATCCGCGAACGCGTTCTTCAGGCCAAGCATAGTCGCCATTTCATCCATAAAGGTTCCGCTCCCGGCAGTCCACAGTCCATACTCCAAGGGAGAAACCTCAAAGTAGATGGTCTTGCTTCCGTCCCCCGGCACTTTGGCCTCGATATCCGTAAAAGCCTGTTTCATGGATTGGATCACCGCCTCCGCCTGATCCCCCCTGCCCACAACCGATCCGATCAGCTCAATGGCGGTATATACGCCGTCAATATCGGTTGCATCGCTGACCACAACCTGAATACCGGCGTTGCTCAACGCCTCAACCTGCTCTTCGGTCTGTGCCATGGAGCTCATGAGCACTACCTCCGGCTTGAGCGCAATGATCTGCTCAATATTGGTATTTTCACCGGACTGTACAGTGGGAATCGACGCAACCTCATCGGGGTAATCGCAGTATTCCCCCCGGCCCACCAGGGTATCACCCGCTCCCACCGCATAGAGAATTTCACAGTCGGAAGCTGTGAGCGCCACCACCCGGGTGGCCGCACCGTCCAGCGTAATATCACGTCCCGTCATATCGGTGACGGTAAAGGATGTTTCACCAGCAGCGGTTTCCGTCTGCGATGCCTCCAGCTCCGAATCGGAGACAGACGCGGACTGCGCTCCGCCGCAGCCCGAAAGGGCAAGCAGCAAACAAAAGGCAAGAATGGCGGTTGTTTGTTTTGTACACTTCATAAGTGCGCTCCTTTCCAATAAAAAATAAACAGATGAGATGCGGCACAAAAAAGCTGCTCCCCAGAGTCTGAGGAGCAACTCAAAACATACATAGTTTCCTATGCATCTTCCCACACCCAGGGCATTCATGTGTCAACAGGTTTCCCGGCTTGGCTTCATCCTACTAAGGCGTCTTCCCGTCTTTCGACAGTGACATTATGCCTCCTCGTCCGCTTCACGGTTACTGGGATAGTCCGGAAATTTCATCCGCGTTCCCTTGGCATCATACCGACGCCAGCACCTTCGTGCATTGCACAGGCTATTCATTTCCTTTACACTAGCACGATTGCGCCAATCCGTCAACTGTAATGAATGAAGCAAGCGGGGCTGCCTTTTGATGCTATTCGGCATCGCACCAATTGCGCAGGTGTTCCACATCGTATACGGGACTGTCACACGCGCCGTTTCGGCAGAGGTAAAAGGCTGATCCGCGCTCCGGGATGGGATAGTGTTTGGTAAACGGCGCGGCTTCCTCCAGCCGGGCGGCATTCCCCGGATTTTTAACCAGAACGCTTAGATTCGGGCGGTAGTGTTCGGACAAAAATGCAAGCAGCTCCGGCGGCACGCTGTCATCCGCCGTGGCACAGAGAAGCTCCGCGGACGGATAGAGCGTCTCCATCATAGCCAGCAGCGAAACACTGTGAGCCATCGGAATCGAGCGGATTGCTCCAGACAGGAAGCGAAGCTGGATTCCACTTGCTTCTCTCCAGCTCTGTTCTCCCGTCAGCCGTGACAGGCGTCCCAGCACCACCGCCGCCACCGAATTACCGGACGGCATCGCTCCGTCGTAGAGCTCCTTCGGACGACTGATCAGCGCCTCGCCTTCCGCGCTGTAAAAATAAAAGCCGCCGTGCGTCTCATCAAAAAACAACCGCAACATTTCCTGGGCAATTTGAATACTTTCCATCAGATAGGCCACATCGAATGTTGTTTCATACATTGCCAGCAGGGCGAACGCGTAAAAAGCGTAGTCATCCAGCTGCCCGTTGTGAGCGGCCTCCCCTTCCCGAAATCGGACAAACAGACGTGTTCCGTTCTTCAGATTTTGCGAGAGAAAGCGATGTGCCTTCTCAGCGGCCTGCAGATATCGCGGTTCGTGAAGTGCAAAACCGGCTTTGGCAAACGCGGCAATCATCAGCCCGTTCCAGGCGGTTAAGATTTTGTCGTCCTTGTGCAGCGCCGCGCGGTGAAACCGGAATTCCTCCAGCTTACGGCACAGTTCATCGATAGCGGGGTTCGCCTGCTCCCAATCGGGATTTTCCAGCAGATTGGGGATGTTTTTCCCTTCGAAATTTCCCGCTTCCGTGATCTGAAACCACCGGCAGACGCGCCCGGCATCCTCCGGACCCAAAACTTGGTCAAGCTCCATCGGTGTAAAGGCATAATACTTCCCCTCAATTCCCTCGCTGTCAGCATCCTGCCCGCAGTAAAAGCCACCGTTTGGGTCTTGCAGTTGACTGAGGACGTAGGAAAGCGTTCTGCGGATCACCCGCTCCCAAAGGGGTCGGCGGCTGATTTCATACGCTTGCGTATATGCAAGCGTGAGCAGCGCATTGTCGTAGAGCATCTTTTCAAAATGTGGAATCAGCCATTTTTGATCGGTGGAATAACGGGAGAAGCCGCCGCCGATATGGTCAAATATCCCGCCCCGGTACATTTGGGCAAGGGTGTGCTCCGCCATGCTCCGGCAATAGGAACCCCGCTCCACGGCGGCATACCGCAGCAAAAACAAAAGGTTATGCGCCGTCGGGAATTTCGGTGCGGAGCCAAATCCGCCGTCAACCGGATCAAATCTGTCCCGGTACTGCTCCGCCGCAAGCTTGAGAATCGATTTGTCCGGTTCGGAGGGATCTGACTGTGTGGCAGACTGCTGGCGCAGATACAGACAGAGCGCCTCTCCGGCGGTTTCAATGGTTCCACGGTCATCCCGCCACAGCCCAGTCACCGTGGAAAGCAGCTCCAGGATACCGGTCATACCGCCCTGGCTGGTGCGAGGCAGATAGGTCGCGGTGAAAAAAGGCTTTTTCTCCGGCGTCATAATAATGGTCAGGGGCCAGCCGCCGGAGCCGTTCATGGCCTGACAGGCTTGCATATAGACGGTGTCAATGTCCGGCCGCTCCTCGCGGTCTACCTTAATAGAAATATAATTTTGGTTTAATGCCGCCGCGACGTCAGTGTGTTCAAAGGATTCGTGCTCCATCACGTGGCACCAGTGACATGTCGGTAAAATAAACTACGAGTACCCAATAGACAGGAAAATTGGTTTATCTTCCGCTTTCGCCTTTTCAAAGGCTTCCTCGCTCCAGGGATACCAGTCCACTGGATTATAGGCGTGTTGAAGCAGATAAGGGCTTTTTTCACTGATCAGTCTATTGGGTTTCACGTTCGTTTTCATGGGCACCACCTCCTTTATCTAAATTTTTCTCCGTAATTGCTCTGCTTTCTAGTTTCACTCAATTTTTATCTCTTATTCTCTTTTTTCTCAAACAGGTATCCTTCTCTTCCGAATATTGGCAAGCATCAGAACCGCAACACAGCGGCATGGAGCTTGAGTTCATGCCGCTGTCAAATGATTTAGCTATTTTTTTGCTCTGTTCTCCCTACTAAATAGTCAACGCTTACCTGATAAAAGTCAGCTAATTTGATCGCGAGCTCCAATGGAAATACTCTTTCTTCTCGTTCATATTTTGAATACAGGGATTGGTCACACATCAGGAATTCAGAAACTTGCTTTTGCGTCAAATCCCTGTCTTCACGCAAATCTTTAATTCGTAGTTTCACGTTTCATCACCACGATAAGTATACCGTTGGTCAATATGTCCTATTTACATTTAGGACTCAAAGTCCTAAATGTAAATCGCGGCTCAACGGGAAACCATACAGAGACATAAGAACATATGAAAATATTTGCCGCCTCCCGGTAACGATTTTGACAAATTCAACAAAACATTACGAAAAGAGACGCCCGGCCTTTTCTTCTCCACCGGGATGATATATGATAATAAAAAAACAAAGCTGAATGTCCTGAAACCCACCGCGTACAGGACTGTTCGGCTTTGTTTTGCCGCGGAATGGTTCGCGCTGTGCATAACTATTATGACACCGCACATTCATCCCGCAATCCCATGAAATCAGGTGTCTCTTATGAACAAAGCTTTTCTCTACGTCATCGCTACAGCCTTCCTGTTCGGAACCATGGAGGTGGCTTTGAAGGTTGGCGGAAGCAGCTTCGGCGCGCTGCAGCTGACCTTTCTCAGGTTCTTGATCGGCGGGCTGTTTTTGCTTCCCTTTGCCCTGCACGATCTCAAAAAGAGATCGTACCGGTTCTCTGCCGGAGACTGGGGCTATCTCCTGCTGCTCGGTCTGGTGTGCATCTGCATCAGCATGGTTCTGTTTCAAGTGGGCGTCATGCGCACCAATGCCAATATGGCTGCTATTATCATTTCCATCAATCCCGTGTTTACCATGCTATTTGCCCGTTTGATCCTGAAAGAGCTGTTTACCAAGCGAAAAGCGCTGGTTCTGGCGTTAAGCATCACCGGCCTGATCATCGTGGCTAATCCGCTGAGCCTGCTGTCGGGCAATTCGCTCAATGGTATTCTCATTACCTTTGCAGCCGCCGTTACCTTTGGGCTGTATACGGCCTTGGGCAAGCTAAGGATTGCCCGTATCGGCGGCATCACCCAAAACAGCTTCAGCTTTCTTCTCGGCTCCGCCATTCTTCTGATCATACTTCTCATCAAAGGAGAGCCGGTTATCAGCGGAGTCGTCCCGGACCAGCTTGCTCTGGTGCTGTATCTCGGCGTGTTTGTCACCGGCATCGGATACTACTGCTATTTAAAAGCAATTGAGCTTGCCGGGCCGTCCACGGCATCCATCGCATTTTTTATCAAGCCGGTCTTTGCGCCAGTCCTTGCTTTTCTTGTGCTGCAGGAGCCCATCACTTTACATATGATTGTTGGCGTGTGCTTTGTCCTGGCCGGCTCGGTGGCAAATCTATGGGGCGTCAAAAAGGCAGAGGAATAAGCGCTCCCTGTTTGCCGGGGAGCGCCGTTGCGTCCGCCCTTCTCCGCGGAGCCGTTACGTCATTTTGATAATCTCCCGCTTTAACCGGGCAATGATGCGTTTTTCCAGCCTGGAGATATAAGATTGTGAAATGCCCAGGGTATCGGCAACCTCCTTCTGAGTCTGTTCCTTGTTCCCGTTTAAGCCGAAGCGCATGCTGATGATCATTTGCTCCCGTTTGGAAAGCTTGTCGATTGCCTCAAACAGGAGCTTCCGGTCCGCATCCGCCTCAATGGGGCGCATGACAAGGTCGCTGTCCGTGCCCAGTATATCTGAGAGCAGCAGCTCATTTCCATCCCAGTCGGTATTGAGCGGCTCGTCAAAGGAAACCTCGTTTTTCTGTCCGGAGGTTTTTCTCAGATACATTAAAATCTCATTTTCGATACACCGAGAGGCATAGGTCGCAAGCTTGATATTTTTTGAGGACTGATAGGTACTCACCGCCTTGATCAGACCGATGGTTCCGATGGAAATTAAATCTTCAATATTGATTCCGGTGTTTTCAAACCGGCGGGCGATATACACCACAAGCCGCAGATTACGTTCGATGAGCTGAGATTTTGCTTTTTCGTCGCCCACGTCCAGCAGTGCGATCAGCCTCGCCTCCTCCTCGCGCTTGAGTGGCGGAGGGAGGGTTTCGCTCCCTCCGATATACATAATTTTTCCTGGTATCCCAAGCCCAAGCTTTACCAGACAACGCTGCAGTGCTAGCCGTATTTTTGACCCTATGTTCATCCTGCTCCCCCTAAGCTTCCGATAAGCCCCTGATAGGCGCCGCCGTCTGAGACAGGCGTGGGCGACAGCGCAACCATCATCTGGCCTAGTTTTTTCCCGTTAATCACCACATTCTCCGCGCGAACCGCCAGCAGCAGCCCGCACTCAACCCCCACCGCACGATATGAGATCAGACGGAACTGCTTCCCCTGCCCCGCCCTTGACATACATTCCATGCTTTCCACCGGCTCTCCCGGATCAATTCCCGGAGGAAGAAACGTCAGCAGCCGCGCGCCGTCCGCTACCATCACAGGGGCATTGTTCACCGGATCGGTGAGGGTATTCCCCGTGTCAACCAGTGCCAGGATGCGAACCGTTTTCCCAAACACCGTAATGGCCGCCGGAACAATCTCTCGGGTCATATCATGACGGGCGATGCGGTTTCCCACCAGCGTCAGGATTGCGTAACAGGCAATGGAGATCAGTACAATCAGCTTGACATCCAGCTTGGTGTACAGCACGGTTTTTTCAAACAGTGTTTGCCCTCCCAGCAGCTGAATGGCCAGCAGCATTCCCGCAAACGCGGCGGAAATCGCAAGAAAAATCAAGGTAAGACGCAGCAGCCGCTTTGTCCCGCCGAATGAGATGAAAATCATGATGACGGCGGCACCCAGCTTGCATAACGGATTCACCAGCCAGGAAAGAGAGGGCACAAACACCAGAGCCGCGTATAAACCGCCAAACACCGCTCCCAACAGCAGCCTCCAGCGGTGAATGCCCTCTCCACCCACTCTCGCCGCGGTCAGCAAGAGAAAATAATCTACCGCCGCGTTGAGCAAAAATAAATCGTCTATGTAAACGACAGTCAAGCTTTCCCCCCCTTCCGTTCATCCTTCCATGATTTTCATGATGTTTGGCGGGAGAACCAGAACCTGGCGCCGCCGAAGGAGTATAAAAACACAACCTATTTGATTCGAACGAATTCATGAGAACATGCATGAAAAGGCGCTTGTCTTTGGAATCCTAGTATAAGACAACCTAAGCAGAAAAAAAGGTCTAACGCAAGGAACTTGAAAAATTTTGGTTGTCTCATGAACAGATGGACTGTATCCGAAGACCCAATCAAGCCCGCTGAATCTGTTATGACGCAAAGGGGGTTGACAAATCAAATTTACTCCGTATAATGAAATTATCTCTTTGCACTGCATTACATTCTCCCCTGAGAATGCGCAATCACCAGTACAAACTGAGCAGGCGATGCGCCGACAGGCGCGTGGGGCCGGGCCGCTTTTGCGGCAGCAGATGAGATGCATCACACATCTGCGGGACAGTGGTATGTTCCGTTGGGTGTGTTTTTTTATTCCCAAAAGGAAATAATGGTTTGGAATGGAGTGCCATAGAGCTTATCAACGCTGCCAAAGGGCAAAACGGAGGTAACTTTTATGACAACAGGCAACCCAAATATGGCGGGCTTAACCTCTGCCGAAGCCGCCAGACTGCAGGAGCAGTATGGCAGAAATGAGCTGACCCCACAGCACCGGGATTCTTTTCCCGAAAAGGTATTCCACATTATCTGCGAACCCATGTTTCTGCTTTTGCTGGCCGCCGCGGTTCTTTATTTTATCCTGGGGGAACCTCGTGACGGCGCCATCATGCTGATTTTCGTCTTGGGAATCATCAGCATTGACGTCATTCAGGAATGGAAAACCGACAAAACCCTCTATGCGCTAAAGGATTTATCCTCCCCTCGCATCACGGTGCTCCGGGATGGTACCGAGGTGGAAATTTCCAGCGCCGATCTGGTGCCCGGAGATCTCATGCTGATCTGTGAGGGCTTGAAAATCCCCGCCGACGGCATTGTTGTCAAATGCAACGACCTCTGCGTGGATGAATCCTCCCTCACCGGCGAGGCCGAGGGTGTGTGGAAAGTCACGGCGGAGCGGGAGCAGGCAAACGGCGAATACTGGCGCAGGGATTATTGCTATGCCGGAACCATGGTCACTCAGGGCTCCGCCGTCATATGGGTGGATCGCATCGGCGCAGCCACCGAATACGGCAAAATTGGTTCCAATATCGCCGAGGCGCCGGACCGCCCTACCCCTCTGGAAAAACAGACCAACGCCCTGGTCAAAGCTTGTGCCGTTATCGCGGGAGTTCTTTTCTTGCTGGTTGGCATCGTCACGTATTTTGATCTGTCTGGCTACGCGCCGCAGGACAGGATTACCGCCAGCATCCTCACCGGAATTACATTGGCCATGGCGATGATTCCGGAGGAATTCCCCGTCATTCTGACCGTGTTTCTCTCCATGGGCGCGTGGAGGCTTGCCAAAAAGCAGTCTCTGGTGCGAAGATTGTCCGCGGTGGAAACATTGGGGGCGGTTTCGGTGCTGTGCGTGGATAAAACCGGCACCATCACCATGAATCAGATGACCGTTCGGAAGGTATGGTGTCCGGACGAGAATGAGGCAGCCCTGTGTGAAACAATGGGCCTTGCCTGTGAGACCGACCCCTACGATCCTATGGAAAAGGCGATGCTCCTCCATTGCGAAACACTGGGCATCACGCGGGAGCATCTGTTTGGTGGAACCCTCGTTGCCGAATACCCCTTTACCAATGAATTAAAAATGATGGGCCACGTCTGGCAGCGGGAGCGGGGGCTGGTGATTGCAGCAAAAGGCTCTCCGGAACAAATTCTGAATATTTGCACCCTGACTCAGGAGGACCGCGAGGCAGTTCAGATAACAATCGACCAGTTTTCCCGCCTCGGCCTGCGGGTCATCGCGGTGGCAGAGCAGCAGTGCGGGGCACTCTGTGACGTTCCACCGGGACTTTCCGGCTGTAACATGCAATTTCTTGGCCTGGTGTGTCTGGCCGATCCCCCCAGGCCACGGGTGAAACGTGACATTCAAACCTGTCATCAGGCGGGAATCCGGGTCGTCATGATCACAGGGGATAACGGTGTGACCGCCGCCGCCATCGCCAGGCAAATCGGCATGGAAAACTGTAGCCACATCATAACCGGTGACATGCTCAGCCGGATGACCGACGAGGAGCTGCGGGAGCAGGTCAAGGAAACCTCCATCTTCTCCCGCGTCATCCCGGAGCATAAAATGAGGATTGTCAAGGCGTTTCAGGATAATGGGGAAATTGTGGCCATGACGGGGGACGGGGTCAACGACGCCCCCGCCCTGAAATACGCCGACATCGGCATCGCCATGGGAAAACGCGGAAGCGAGGTTTCCCGTGAGGCAGCCGACCTCATATTAATGGATGACAACTTCACCACCATCGTGGAGACCGTTCGGGATGGACGGCGGATTTTAGATAACATCCGCAAGGCCTTTGGTTATGTGTTTACCATCCATATTCCCATTGCCTGTGCCTCGCTCCTGGCACCGGTGCTGGGGATTGCCCCCTCCGATTTTCTGCTGCTGCCGCTCCATGTGGTGGTGCTGGAGCTGATCATCGATCCCACCTGCTCCATTGTGCTGGAGCGCCAGCCCGCTGAGACCAGCATCATGAACCGGAAGCCCCGCAATCCCCAAAAGAAGCTGCTTACCCCGGAGCTGCTGATCAAAAGCATCCTGCAGGGGCTTGTAATCTTTGCGGTTTCCTTCGGAACTTATTTTTATGTACTGTCTCAGAATGAAGCTCTGGTGGGGCAGGCCAGGGCCATGGGTCTCGCCATCATCATGCTCTCCAGCCTGTTTTTGGTGCAGGAAAACAGCTCCAATCAGGATTTTGTGGGCCGCTCCATTAAACAGCTGGCCTCCGACCCTGTGATGTGGGCCATCAATCTTGGCACGATTGCAGGCCTGATGATCATCCTTTATACCCCTGTCAGCGGCTTTCTGAAGCTCTCCCCCCTCACCTTTACCCAGGCGGCCGTTGTCGTCCTTTTATCCGCCGGGGCGGTGCTCTGGTACGAGATTGTCAAGCTGTTCCGGCAGATAACGGCCGCTTTTTCCGCATAATCCCGCCCTGCGGCGGGATACTAAGCTCGAGGTGAGGCACATGGCAAAAGCAGGCATGCGACGTCCCGATCCCCGCGCGCCCCATGGAGAGCATGACGAGCGCATGAAAATTCCCAAAAATGACGCGGCGCCCGTTCCTGAACTGCAGGGCAAGGCAAAGCTCCACCATGACAAAGCAAAGCCGATCACAGAAAAGTAAATAGAGCCCGACGGGCACAGCAAACCGCACCCCAATTCTGATTCAGTATACTTATACTGTCTCACGAATGGGGTGCGGTTTATACATCCCCTTTTAAACGCAATTTTATTTTTTAAAAAAAATTTTGGGGCTACCCCAAAATTTTTCCTCACCCCGCCGTATTCATATAGCAGCAGATCACCCGGCCGATATATTCGGATGAGATCCTTTGATCGGTTCCAATATGATCGCTGATGATTCAAAAAATGATTCTGTGTTTCCTTTGAAAAGTTCAGACTACCTTCAAGTAGTACATGTATAATGTAAATAAAGAAGTGGGATTATTTTGTACTTTTTTATTTAATTTCACTTACTTTTTTACATTTTCAATATATTTAATCATAATTTTATGGAGGTAAATGTAATGTTGAAAAAGCGTGTAGTCGGTGCGGTATCAGTTGGCTTGTCCCTTACGATGCTTCTCTCCACTTCCGCGCTCGCGTACTCCGGAAGCGGAAACAACGGCGGGAACAATGGATACAGCAACAGTTTTGGCGGCGGCAACAACGGGAACAATCAAAACAATGGAAATAACGGTAACAGCAATAATCAAAACAACGGAAATAGCGCCAGCATCAGCAACCAGAACAGCGGCAATACCAGCAGCAGCTCCAGCAGCAGCTCCAGCAGCACCCTTAATTCCCACGCTCAGTACATGGTTAACCAGGGAATTATGAAAGGTGATGGATCCGGCAATTATGCTCTGAGCGATTATGTAACCCGCGGAGCATGCACGGTAATGATCGTCAGAGCATTCAATCTGGCCGCCTCCAGCAATGTCTCCAACTTCTCGGATATCTCTCAGGACAGCTACTACTACGATGCGGCACAGACCTGCAGAACGCTGGGAATTGCAAAGGGCGACGGTCAAAACTTTAATGGCGAATCCTATGTCACCATTGAACAGGCCATCGCGTTAATTGAACGGGCGGCTGAAAGTGCCGAAATCAGCCTGGATGACATTGATCTTACTTCTCTGTTTGACAGCAGCGCGCTTTCCAGCTACGCAACCAGACAGGATATTGCCGATATGCTCTACTATGTGCTGACCGGCGATGTGAATGACGAGGGCACCACCGAAGGCGGATCGTTCAACAACGGAAATACGGGCTTTATGAACGGATCTCCCTGGTCAACTGACACTCTCACGTCCATCTCCTATAGCTGCGACGACACCGTCACCTTTGACGGGGATGATTTTGCCGATGTGCTCGCAGGCGCCAGCGACAGCGACTTGTCCTATATCGTGTTTACCACTCTGCCTACTTCTTCTCAGGGCGTCCTGTATGACGGCGATGACGACGCAGTGACCACCTCCACGGAATATGATGCGGATGACATCTCCGACCTCTATTTTGACAGCAGCTCCAGCTATTCCGGAACGGTAACCATCCGCTATACCGCTTATGACGAGGATGCCGCCTCATACACCGGTACGGTAACGATCACCGTGGACGCCAATGATAGCCTTGACGAAATTTCCTATACAATTACTGGTGACGACGACGGCATAGCGTCCTTTGATTCGGACGATTTCTCAGACGTGCTCGCGGACGTCAGCGACAGTGACCTGTCTTATATTGTATTCACCTCCCTGCCCGCCTCCTCCAAGGGCGTCCTGTATGACGGCGACGATGACGCGGTGACTACTTCGACGGAATATGACGCAGACGACATTTCCGACCTCTATTTTGACAAGGCCACGTCCTTTACCGGCAGTGTAACCATCAGCTATACCGCCTATGATGAGGACGATGAAGCTTATGCGGGTACCATTAAGATCACAGTGAACACCGTCCTGGACGAAATCGCTTACACCGTGGACAGCGGCGACACCTTAACCTTCGACGAAGATGACTTCTCCGATGTGCTTGCTGATTTGGACAGCGACGACCTTTCCTATATCAAATTCACCTCGCTGCCTAGCTCCTCCAAGGGCGTTCTGTATGACGGCGACGATGACGCGGTAACCACCTCTACGAAATATTACGCAAGTGATCTTTCCGACCTCTATTTCGACAGCAGCTCCAGTTACTCCGGCACTGTGACGCTGAGCTATGTCGCCTATGACACGGACGGCGATTCCTACACCGGCACCGTTGTAATTACGGTCGACTAAGTCCGGTACAACTGTAACGAGCGCCCTCCGGGATTGATATCCCGGAGGGCGCTCAAAATAATAGATCTTAAAAAGGGGCCTGTTCTGCAAAGACAGACCCCTTTTTATGTGATTCAATCACAGATTGAACCCGAAATACTGTGTTAGAGTGTATGCATTGTATCGTACATCAATCGTATGGAGGTTCTATCATGAAACAATTTACAGCACTCTGGAAGCACTATTCCTTCGTCATCCTGCTTGCCTTTCTTGTTGCGGGAGCATTCGATCCCCGTTTTGCCATCGCGGCCGTCATCTGCATGGCGGCACCCATGGCGGTCGCTTTCTTTAAGGGACGGTATTGGTGCGGAACGTTTTGTCCCAGAGGCAGTTTTTACGATCAGATCGTCTTCAGGTTCAGTCATCACAAGCCCGCTCCCAAGGCGTTGAAGTCCCTCTGGTTCCGGTTGTTTGTAGTGGTTTTCATGCTGTCTATGTTTGGCTTCGGGGTGTATGAAAACTGGGGCAATTTCCGAGGCATCGGAATGGTCTTTTACAGGCTGATTGTAATTACTACCATCATCGGTGTGGTAAGTGCCCTCATCTATCACAAAAGAACTTGGTGCCACTTTTGCCCTATGGGTACCTTGGCCTCTGCCATTGCGAGAGTGCGCAACAGCAAACGCGTACTGCGGGTATCATCCAACTGCGTCTCGTGCAAATTATGCGAGCAAAAGTGTCCCTTCGGACTGAGCCCCTACGCCTATCAAGGGGGCATACTCCGCCATCCGGACTGCATCCAGTGCGGGCAGTGCGTAGCTGCATGCCCGAAAAAAGCCATCGGATATTTACATGATTGAACATGGGGATGCATGGATCGTACGCAGAGCAATGCGGACGTGGACGTACTGACATAAAATCTGCCGGGCAGCTGAATCAGCTGCCCGGCAGAGATCAATCAAAAAGCATGGGACTGTCCTGATGCAACAGCCCCATGCCTCATAATAATCAGATAAAACTCAGCGCTTGCTGAACTGGGGCGCGCGGCGGGCGGCCTTGAGGCCGTACTTCTTGCGCTCCTTCATGCGGGGATCGCGGGTCAGGAAACCTGCTGCCTTCAGCGCGGTGCGGTATTCAGGATTCAACTCCAGCAAGGCGCGGGAGATACCGTGGCGCAGAGCGCCGGCCTGACCGGTTACGCCGCCGCCGGTAACAGTGGCAACAATGTCAACCTTCCCCAGTGTCTCAGTGGTAACCAGAGGCTGACGGGTGATCAGTTTCAGAGTCTCCAGACCGAAATAATCGTCAATATCGCGTCCGTTGATGGAAATGGAGCCGGTGCCGCTGGGGAACAGATGAACGCGAGCCACGGAGGACTTGCGACGGCCGGTACCATAGTGGTAAGGCTTTTTGCTCTTATACATCGTCAATTTCCTCCTTATTTCACGGTCCAAGGCTCGGGCTTCTGCGCCGCGTGCTCATGGGCGTCTCCACGGTAGATTCTGGCACGCTTTAGAGAGTCCTTGGATACAATATTACGGGGCATCATGCCGCGGATTGCCACCTTCATGGCAAGCTCAGGCTTGTCCTTCATCAGCAGACGGTACTGAATTTCCTTCAGACCGCCGATATAGCCGGAGTGGGTGCGGTACATTTTCTGCTCACCCTTCTTGCCGGTGAGAACCGCCTTCTCCGCGTTGATGATGATGACGTGATCACCGCAGTCAGAGTGAGGGGTATATTCTGGCTTATGCTTTCCGCGCAGCAGGTTGGCGGCGGTAGCAGCGGTTTTGCCAAGGGGCTTGCCGGCGGCGTCAAGGATATACCACTTGCGCACGGTATTGCCCGCATTGGCCATAAACGTTTTGCTGGACATGGTGTGACCTCCAATGCTTTCTCAAAAATATATGTTGAACATTTGCTTAAACACAATAACAGCTCTGCGTAACAAAGCGGAGCATGATGTATTATAATACAGTGCTCCCAAACGGTCAAGTGTTTTTTTCAAATATTAAATTTACAAAACACTTTTCTTTGATTATCTCTTTTTTTCTTTTCATTTCTCCGCATTTCTCTTCTTCATTTTTATTTTTTAGCGCTGTAGTTCGGATGAAACGTGGGTTTTCAGCCTGACACAGCTTGTTTACAATGATTTAACATTTTGTTGATTGATGTTTTTCTGACCGCGTAGTATGATGAACGCATCAAAGGAGGTGAGAAAAATGAAGGAAACCCGACATCAGAAAAGCGATCTGGACGATATGATTTTTGAGCAAGAGACCGCTACTGCCAGCGAAAAATAAGCAGGCAGCCCTTTAATCAATTATCTGATCAAAGATCAGTGTATATATGAACCGGGCCGTGAAATCTCACGGCCCGGTTTTTTGTCGGGGATTTATAGCTGCGCTGGTATAAGAAAGTACCCCGTCTTGTTCGGCGATGGAGTACATGCTGCCCGAGATGAGTTCTTTTTTTAAAATCATCTCGGCAGCGGGATCCTCCACCTCGGCGGTGATCACTCGGCGCAGGGGACGCGCCCCATAGAGCGGATCGTATCCTTTTTGGGCCAGCAGTTCCACCGCCCCGTCGGAAACCCGCAGCTTGATTCCCATAGTGGCTAGACGCTGCTCCACCTGCCGGAGCAGCCGCCGGGTAATTTCGGACAGCTCGGAGCGCTCCAGGCGACGGAATACAATGGTCTCATCCAACCTGTTTAAAAACTCCGGACGGAAGGTTTTTTTCAAATCCGCCATGATCAGGCTTTTGAGCTGCTCCGGCTCCCGCTCCGGGGTATCGGCGGCAAAGCCGAGGCAGGGCGCGGTGGAGGTGATACGCTTCGCGCCCAAATTAGAGGTCAGCACAACAACGGTATTTCGGAAATCGGCTTTTCTTCCCTGTGCGTCGGTGAGCTGTCCGTCTTCCATAATCTGTAGCAGGATACCCCAGATGTCTTCATGCGCTTTTTCGATTTCATCAAACAGGACGACGGAATAGGGCTGCCTGCGTACCCGCTCAGTCAGCTGCCCTCCGTCCTCATAGCCCACATAGCCGGGCGGCGAACCGATGAGCCGCGCCACGGTATGACGCTCCATATACTCAGACATATCAAAGCGCAGAAGAGCATTGGCTGTTCCGAAGAGTGCCTCGGCCAGAGTGCAGCAAAGCTCGGTCTTGCCCACGCCCGTGGGCCCCAGAAAGAGGAATGTCCCTGTGGGCCGTGCGGGATTTTTCAGCCCTGTTCTTCCGCGGCGGATGGCGCGAGCCACGGCGGAGGCCGCCTCGTTCTGTCCCACCAGCCTCTGATGCAGGATTTCCTCCAGCCGCATCAGCCGGTCGCTCTCTCGCTCTGTAATAGAGGTCACGGGAATGCCCGTCTGTGCCGAGATTACGTTGGCAATATCCTCCGCGGTGACCTCCAGCGTATGAGTCACGTCGGTCAGGCACAGGCGGCGTTCCTCCAGCTGGCGGCGAAAATCACTTTCCGCGTCCCGCAGCCGCGCGGCTGTCTCAAAATCCTGTCCCTGTATGGCGGATTCCTTGTCGGAAGCGGCCCGGTTGACCCGCTCCTCCAGCACTCTTAAATCAGGAGGGACTTCCTGACGCTCCAGCCGCACGTAGGACGCCGCCTCATCCATCAGATCCACCGCCTTGTCAGGCAGGAATTTACTCGGGAGATAACGCTGCGACAGCGTAACCGCGGCGGAAATCGCTTCATCGGTAATGTGCAGACGATGATGCGCCTCATAGCGGTCCCGCAGACCGGTCAGAATCTGAACTGCGATTTCTCCGTTTGGCTCGCCGACTTGCACCGTCTGAAAGCGCCGCGCCAGCGCGCCGTCCTTTTCGATATAACGCCGGTATTCCTCATAGGTGGTGGCACCGATGACCTGAAGCTCCCCACGGCTTAGGGCAGGCTTAATGATATTGGCGGCGTCAATGGCGCCTTCCGCGCTTCCCGCGCCGACAATGGTATGAAGCTCATCAATGAATAGAATGATGTCTCCGGCCCGTCTGGCCTCCGCTAGGGCATTTTTCACCCGCTCTTCAAATTCCCCCCGGTATTTCGTTCCCGCCACCATAGAGGATAGATCTAGGGAGTAAAGGCGTTTGTTCCGCAACGTGTCCGGCACCTGTCCCACGGCGATGCGCCTGGCTAGGCCCTCCACCACCGCGGTTTTTCCCACGCCCGGCTCACCAATGAGGGCCGGATTATTTTTCGTGCGGCGTGAGAGTATTTGTATGACCCGCCGTGTCTCGTCATCCCGGCCGATGACGGGATCCAGCCTGCCCAACGCAGCCATTCTGGTCATATCCCGGCAAAATTGATCCAATAGCTTCGTATCGGCATACTCCTTTTCATTTTTATTCCGGCCCATAGGCGGCATGGATGCGGGATTCCCGCCTCCTCCCAGAGCGGCAGTAATCTCGCTGTACATGCACTTTGCATCAACGCCTGACGCGGTCAGAACGCGAACAGCCACACTCTCCCCTTCCAGAAGAATACCCAGCAGCAGATGCTCAGTGTCCACGCAGCTCTGCCCCAGCCGCGTCGCTTCGGCCAAGGCGACTTCCAAAATCCGCTGGCAGCGGGGAGTAAGGCCCTGGGACGGCAGGCCGCCCGGCACTCCGACACCAACCAGTCTGGCAATTTGGGCATGGATATCCTGTGACTCCAGACCCGCGCGTTTGAGCACCAGTGCTGCCACGCCACGCCGTTCCCGTGCCAGTCCCAGAAGCAAATGCTCGCTGCCGACATAGGCGTGCCCCAGTCTGGAGGAACCCTCCTGTGCCAGCCTCAGCGCCGCCTGGGCTGCTGGGGTAAATAGAAGCTCGTTTATGGCTGATCACCCCTGCTTGTGGGGCTCTTCCGACGGTTTTGAACGGCTCCGCTCCTGCTGTGCTGATCGGTACGCACGTGAGATTTCGAGTGCGGGGCATATTCCAGCTCGGGCGTCAAACTGCCTGCCGCCTCCATGTCAAATTGCTTCTGAGGCTGAGGTTTCGATTTCATAAAATCCCTCCAACATGACTATATTTAGAATCTTATTCTATATCTTGTAAAAATCACCATTAAAATATACCCGACTTTTCTTCAAGTTAGCATTGATTTTTTGAAAAATCATGTTACAATACAGGCAGGAAACTTGATTGGAGGTGTTCCCACAATGGCTTACTTAATTCATGATGAGTGTATCAGCTGCGGCGCTTGCGCCGGAGGCTGCCCTGTCGATGCGATTTCCGAGGGAGATGAGCGTTATCACATTGATGCCGATCTCTGCATTGACTGCGGCGCATGTGCAGACACTTGCCCCACGGGTGCAATTTCCCAGGCGTAATGTTTGCAAACCAAATCAGCCTGACCGATTTTCGGTCAGGCTCTCTTTATTAGTACCGCTTTCGCGCATGACTCGGGTTGGAATAATTGAGCGGTTGCCCCAACCCCGCCCATTCTCATCAGAACACGCGAACTTGATTTTCTGATCAAATTCTGATAGAATCGGAAATGGAGCTTGAGCCAAAATAATCAATTATACAGAAGGAGGCCGACGGAATGGATAGATTCATTCCCTTTGAAAAGCTGTCTAAGAAAAAACAGCGGGAAATTTCCGCCAAACAACGCGGAAGCTGGGGCAGCTTTCATCCTGTTACCCGAAAACCACAAAATCCAAATGCATACAACCGCAAAAAGGCACGGAAATGGAGTGATGAATCACCCATGACCGTGCCTTTTATATTTTTTGATGAATATAGCGTCTGTGGAAGAACCTTCCACCTGACAAACCAGAAATTGTGCTACCAGCCGCCGTCATCTTTGGTTTCTTCTTTTTTGAGAAACACCATATGATCATCCATAGAAAACTCTTTGCAAAATTGATACCCCAGGCGGTCGAATTCTTTGATGTCATCAGGGCTTGTGACGGCGTTTTCCGCAAGCCAGCGAACCATCTCTCCCCGAGCCATCTTACATAAGGTCCCCTTCTCAAGAACCTTTCCTTCCTTCTGTTCCGCAAAGGTACAGGTGCAAACACGAACCGATTTGGGCAGGTGCGGTAAAACCGCCCGGCTGTATTCCTTTGAGGCCAAATTCAAAACAAACTCGGTCTCTGAAGCCAGCTGACGAGCCAGCCTGTCCCCCCAGAAGGCATAAAGATCCCTGCATTCTTCCACGGATAACTTTGCCTGCAACTCCAGGCGGTAGGGCGTTACCCCGTCAAAAGGACGCAGCAGTCCATAAAATCCCGACAGAATACGCAGATGCTCCCTTAGATAGGCAAGCTGCTGATATTCCAGTACACCGGGCGCCATGTACCGATACTGGATGCCCTCGTAAGAAAGAAGGGCGGGAGTCAGGCTACCGTGCAGATTCATCCTCCGCATACGCTCACAGTTGAGCGCGGCAATCGCATCATTGCACCGCCACAGGGCTTTTAATTCGGTATCGTTCATGCTTTGCATCGTATGAAGAATCGTCTGCGTATCGGATAAAAACTGAGGCAAAGCCTCATATGGCAGGCTGTCAATATCCAGATTCATTTTCTTTGCGGGAGAAATGATGATCTTCAAGACTTCCATCCTCCATATGATTGCGGCGCTCCTCCGCATCGGCCGCCATCATGCGGCACCACTCTGAATGTTCAGCTTTTCTCCCATTAGAAGCATGAGCGGCAGCCGCGTTACTGCGACCGCTTCCTGAACCGGGTAACATTCATGATGACAAGCAGCACCAGGATGGCTGCGGAAACCAGAAGGCAAAGCATGGAGGAGCTGATTCCCACTCCCTGAGCGAATAGGCCAATGATATAATTGGCAGACGCACCGCCCAGCCCGGCACAGGACAGAAGCACACCGCCCGCCAACGCGGATTCCTGCACCAGAAAACTCGCGTTTGCGATGGTGGTGGGCAAAATACCGGACAGGGATGCGCCAAGCAAAAAAGCAAGGAGATAGGACAGCCAAGGAATCGGGATCAGCAGAAACAGCGTAATGAGCACCAATCCAGTGGAACTGAGCAGCAGCACGATGGTTTGCGGGGGCAGAACCCTGGAAAGATAAGAGCACATCAGACGGCCAAAAATAATGGAAACCCAAAACACCGTCAGTACGTTATGGGCACCGATGTCATCCATGCGTCCGCCGTTGAGCAGGAAGGTAACCAGCCAGCCATTGATCCCGTTTTCCGTGGCGGCATAAAAAAAGATAATGCCCATGAACAGCAGGTAATGGCCATTACGTAAAAAGGAAAAGCTGACCGCCGCCTGCGGCTTGGAAAAAGCGGTCCTCTGCAATGGCATGGCTCCAAAAAACGGAATCAGCGCCAGGGAGAGCACGCTGAGAATCACGACAGATATTTTCCAGGACAGTTGAAACTGAAGCAGAATACTGATCATAAAGGGCGCGGAGAAAGCGCCTGCGGCAAAAAACATATGCAGGATATTGATCACGCTGGCTTTCCCGCCGCTCTCTTCCGAAATCACCGCGTTGAGAATCGTGTTGAAAATACCCCAGCCGATGCCGGTAATGAAAATAAGCGTCGTCACTCCAACGGGAGAGGTGATGAGCAGGATACCCGCATATCCGGCAAAGAAACACAGCGCGCCCAGAATAAGCGTTAATTTCCGTCCGATACGCAAGGAAATCACATCGCAAACAATGCCGGAAACAATAAAGCCAACCGCCTGCAGCGCTAAAATAGTTCCGCTCAGACTGTAGCTGAAATGATATTCTTCAATTAAGTAAGGCAGCACCGCGCCGGTCATTAAGGCAGCAATGCCGTTTACAAAAAAAGCAAAAAAGCTGCCGACCAGTATTTTTTTTGAAATAGCACCCTTCATCATGGCATAACTCCCCATATTCAATCAAAATAACACATCAAATGAAACATGTTATCATCATAACATGAGGCGGTGCATCATTGCAAATCATGTTTTAAAATTATTTCAGACTCGTCTTTTATTTGTGCAATTTGCTCAACCGCTCAATTAACTGAGATGCGCCGCAACGGTCCTCTTACCTGCATTTAACATGTTTCATACGCAACCCTGCTTGTATTCGTGCCATGGAACCTTAAAATAAAGATAGCCTTTCCTTTGGCTGTTCCAGTTGGGCAAGTTCCCCAGTGACGAAGGGCATCAAACACAATGAGTGGATTGCTTCCAGAGGTGTGAGGGTGGACGAAGAAAAAGAGTTTTTTACCATTTTAGAGGGCGGACACATTACAACCATGTATCAGCCCATTATTTCGCTGCAAAACGGCAGTGTGCTGGGCTATGAGGCTCTGAGCAGGATTAAAATTCCCTCCTGCCTGCTGAATATTGAACAGCTTTTTACCATCGCCGCCGAGACCAAACGGCTGTGGGAGCTTGAGAAGCTGTGCCGCACAGAGGCTCTGAAAAATGCAGCGGCCAAACCCCGTGTCGCAAAGCTTTTCATCAATGTAGATCCCAATATCATTGAAGACCGGGAGCTGAAAAGCGGCTTTACCTGCGAGAAGCTGCGGGAATATGGCCTTGACCCCAATGATATTGTTTTTGAAGTAACGGAACGTAGCGCGGTCAAAACCATGAGTGCGTTTACCGCGGCCATCGAGCATTACCAAAGACAAAACTTCAAAATCGCGATTGATGATTTCGGCTCCGGCTATTCGGGGCTGAATCGGGCGTGCTCGTGCTCGCCAAACTATATTAAAATCGATATGGGCATTATTCAGGGCATCGACGTGGATGCCTATAAAAAGTCCGCCGTGAGCAGTATCGTCAAGTTCTGCCGGGAAATCGGCATTCACCTGATTGCGGAAGGAATCGAAACCGAGGCAGAATTGGCTACCGTCATCCGGCTGGGCGTGGATTACGGACAGGGGTACTATTTGGCACGGCCCTCCGAGCAATTTCATGAGCTGAACTACGAATTAAAACTGGCAATCAAAGATATCCATCATCGAATTTCCACCCTGTCCTACCAGCCGTCGGTATTTGGAAAAATAGACTCCATTGCCCGTGAAAAAATCACAGTCGGCCTGAATGCCAAGGCACTTTCCATTTATGAAATGATGCAGCATGACGAGGCGCTTACCGAAGTCTGCATCATTGATGAGGAGCGGCATGTCTGCGGCATTTTAACAAGAGCCTATCTGTTTGAACGCTTCAGCGGGCAATTCGGATATAATCTGAGCGCGAAAAGAACCACGGGACAGCTGATGACAAAAAATTTCCTCTCGGTGGAACGAGACGCGACCATCGACGACGTGGCCATGCTGGCCATGAACCGCAAAGCCGCCCAGGTGTATGATTCCGTTGTGGTGACCGGCGGAACTCAATATTTCGGTGTGGTGACGGTGAAGGATTTGCTGATGACGGCGGTCAATATTCAAGTACAGCGGGCAAGCGAGGCAAATCCTTTGACCGGGCTTCCCGGAAATGCCGCTATTCAGGGGAAGATTTCTTCCATTTTGACCAGCGAAGAGTCATTCTCCATCATTTATCTTGATCTGGATAATTTCAAGGCATATAACGACGCCTATGGGTTCTCCAACGGCGACCTCATGATCAAGGCGGTGGCTGACTCCATGAGGGAATGCTGTTCGGAGGATGATTTTATGGGGCATATCGGCGGCGATGATTTTGTCATTATATTACATAGGCACGAGGAAAATCATCTGTGCAATGCCATCATCAGCGCATTTAACAGCGCGATTGAGCCGCTGTACAGCACAGAGGATTGGTCCCAGGGCTTTATTGTGTCAAAAAATCGGAACGGTTTTACTGAAAATTTTTCCACCGCCACCCTCTCCATTGCCGTGGTCACCAATCACGCACACACCTATCAAAGCCTGGAGGACCTTTCAAAGGTCATTGCCCACGCAAAAAAACAGTGCAAACAGATTCAGGGAAATTCCGTTGTGATTATTTAACTTCAGATCAGCACGCAATACTCGCTATTTCAGATTCGCCTTGCCCCAGTGGCACATTTCCGACAGGATCGGCATGAGCGACATGCCCTTTTCCGTCAGCGAATAGTCCACCCGGGGCGGAATCTGGTGATACTCTGTCCGCTTGACAATACCGGTGGCCTCCATATCCTTCAACTGACTGCTCAGCATCTTATGGGTAATTCCCTGAATCGATTTTTTCAGCTCACCATACCGGAGCGTACCGCATTTCCAGAGCCAAAACATGAGAATCATTTTCCACTTTCCTCCGATGATTGACAAAGTATATTCAATCGGACGGGAATCCACATCAACCTGCCTGTCCATCTGATCACTCTCTTTTCAGTAAGTATCTTACATTTTTGTGCATACTATCATTCAATGTGTGTTCGCATTATAATATAAATACAGTGATTTTGCAAAGCGCAAATCCAGTGCTTTGCAGTCTCAACATGAAAAAGGATGTGACTGAATATGAAAGAATTGAAGCCATCGGAGCTGCGGGATAACCCTTTTGACCTGATCGGTCAGCAATGGATGCTGATTACGGCGGAAAAGGATAGCAAGGTGAATACCATGACGGCCTCCTGGGGCGGTGTGGGTATTCTGTGGGAGCGGGAGGTTACCATGGTGTTTATCCGTTCCGGGCGTTTTACCAAGCAATTTGTGGACGGTTCGGACACATTGTCTCTTACCTTTTTTGATGATTCCTATAAAAAAACGCTTGGTTACCTCGGAAGTGTTTCCGGCAGGGATGAGGATAAAATCACAAAATCAGGGCTGACAGTGCTGCATGACGGAAAAACTCCTTATTTTGAAGAAGCAAGGATGACCATAATATGCCGAAAGCTGTTTTCTCAGGACATTACCCCCGAGTCCTTGATCGACAGCAGTCTTGATGGGGCATATTATCCGGAAAAAGATTATCACACCATATATGTGGCCGAAATTAAAAAAATTCTGGTCAAAGACTGATCGCGGCAACCCCAGCAAACGCCGGATCATGGTGAACACCGCATGACATCAAGAGGTGTGCTAGATGCGACGCTGACGCCGCGCCTCATACAGCCAATGGTTCGGGCAACAGCGATCTACCTTGAACGGCACATACCCATCCAAAAAACTCCTGGCATTGAGGATTGGAATCCTGAATGCCAGGAGTTTTCGCACTGTTTCTCCATGAATACGAAGTGAAGCAACAAGACATTTCCCATGATGCCGGGAACTCTTATGTGCCCATGTTATTGTAAGACAGATCGGCGTTGATCAAATGGATGTACAGATACCCGTTTTCTTCATAAGTCTGAAACTCGCCTGTCACGGTGATTTCACTATCCAGCGCCGGGTAATCGTCAGGATAGGTATGGCTGCCGCTCCACACAAATTCAAGCCCCTGTGAGCAGCAGGCCGTCGCGTCCGCAATGATGACAGCGTAATAGTACTGATCCGTACTTTCGTCATGGTAGACGGCAAACTGCCCGCTCATTTTGACCATCTTTCCGGTATATTCCTCAGGTGCCGTCACCATGTTATAAACTTCTGCATAGATCAGCGTGCTGCTCAGCTCGGTCAAATCTACGTCGATTGGCGTATCAGTTGCTGCCGCTTCCTCCGTTGATACGGCGTCAGGCTCAGACGTCTTCTCCCCCTGCAGCTCCGCCGATGTGGAAATTGGCGTATTCACCGCTGCGGCTTCACTCGCCGTGTCAGTTGAAGGGTCTTGCGTCCCGTTTCCGCAGCCGGTCAAGGTAAGGCATACGGACAGCGTTACCACCGCTGACAAAATCCATCTCCGTTTCATCTTCTTATGCCTCCCCGCACCACGCCCGCCAGAGAAAACAGGCCAAACACCGCAATATCAACAGCAACAATGGTGGAACCCACCGGCGTTCCGGCAAGAATCGAAACCAGAATTCCCATGGTGGCGCAGGCCACTGAGACCACAGCCGAGCAGATGATGACCGAACGGAAACTCTTGAATACACGCATGGCGGACAGCGCCGGGAAGATGATCAGGGCTGAAATCAGAAGCGAACCCACAAGGTTCATTGCCAATACGATGATCACCGCAATCACAACAGCAATCATAAAATTATATGCTCTGGCTTTGATTCCCGTTGCCAGTGAAAAATCTTCGTCAAACGTCACGGCAAAAATCTTGTTGTAAAACACCAGGAACACAGCAACTACCAAAACGGAGAGAATGACACAAAGCCATACCTCCGTTTGGGTCAGGGTCAGTATGGAGGTTGAGCCGAACAGGGTACTGCATACGTCTCCCGAGAGATTAGCGGATTTGGAAAAGAGATTCATAATCAAATAACCAAGCGCCAACGCGCCAACCGAAATCATGGCAATAGCCGCGTCACCCTTGATTTTTGTTTTTTGGCCGCCGCACAGCAGCAGAACCGCGCTGACCACCGTGACCGGCAGGACCAGTACCATATTGTTGGAAAGATCACACACCGCGGCAATCGCCATTGCTCCGAACGCCACATGGGACAAACCATCCCCGATGAATGAAAACCGCTTGAGCACCAGCGTGACACCGAGAAGTGAGGAACAAAACGCAATCAGCACACCGACAATCAGTGCGTATCGCACGAACGGATACGTAAAATATACCGTCAGTTTTTCTAATATAGCCATTACGCTTCACCCTCTTTCCAATCCGTGAATGCCTTTCCCACCGTGCTGCTTACATAATCGGACGTCGTACCATAAAACAAAGGCTTGTGTCCGATATGCAGGACGTGGCTGGCATACCGTATGGCGGCGGCAATATCGTGAGAAATCATAATCACGGTAATCCCCTCCTCACGATTGAGCTTCCCGATCAACGCGTACATCTCTGCCGTTACCTTGGGGTCCAGTCCCGCAACCGGCTCGTCAAGCAGCAGGAGCTTTCGGGTGGCGCACAGTGCCCGGGCCAGCAGCACACGCTGCTGCTGGCCGCCGGAAAGCTCCCGGTAACACCGCCCGGACAGCGCGGTGATTCCCATTTTTTCCATGTTAGTCTCCGCAAGCTGTTTTTCCTCACGGCTGTAGTACGGGCGCAGGCCGCAGCGGTTGAGACAGCCGGACAGGACAATTTCGCGTACAGAAGCCGGAAAATCTTTTTGCACCACCGTCTGCTGCGGAAGATAGCCGATCTCCGCCTGCTTCAATCCATCGCCTGTCACAATCTGACCGGACAGCGGCATTTGTAACCGGAGAATCGTTTTCATAAGCGTACTTTTACCCGAACCATTTTCACCGACGATACACAGATAGTCACCGGAGGAAACGGAAAAAGTAAGCCCCTCCACAACTTTCATACCATCGTAACCCAGGGTCAAATCCTGACAGGTTAGAAGTGCCATGCTTTCATTCCTCGCTTTCCGTTAATTCAGAGCTTGTTTCAGCACGTCCAGATTGCCCTGCATGATCGAAAGGTAGGTTTCCCCGTTCTCCACGTCCTGGGAGGTTACGGACTGCATGGAATTCAGCGTTAGAATAGACTGGTTTTTGTCTGTTGTATTTTCAATAATGGTTTCCGCGATTTTATGCTCCGCGCCTTCAATTGTCAAAACGCTTGTCAGCCCCAATTCGTCCACTTTCTTTGCCAAAAACGCAATGGTTTCAAAGCTGGCCTCTGTCTCCGCGGAGCAGCCTACAAAAGCAGCGTAATAATTAAGTCCGTAATCATCGACGAGATAGCGGAACGGGAAGCGGTCGCCAAACAAGAGCGTGTCAAATTTTCCGCTGTCAACAGCGGACTGATAGTCCTGATCCAGCGCGGCAAGCTGCTCAATATACGCATCCGCGTTTGCTTCGTAGGTATCGGCATTGTCTCCATCAAGCGTGCCAAGCTGTTGCGCGATGTAAGCGCAGAGTATCTCGGCATTTTTCAAGGACAGCCAGACATGCTCGTCATACTCCGGCCCCGCCTCCTCTGCTTCGCTGCTTTCCTCCTCGTCCGCCTCCATGCCTTCCACAACCTCTTCTTCCTTGACAACACTGCCAAGCACGTCAAGCAGGTTGATGACAATCATGTTTTGATTGGTTGCTTCCTTGAGCGCGTCCTTCACCCACGTATCGGATTCGCCTCCCACATAGATGAACAGATCACAGGTTGAAATCTTGATCATATCGTCCGCTGTCGGCTGATAGCTATGCAGATCAACACCGTTATCAAGCAGCATCGTCAACTCCGCATTGCCGGCGTTTTCCCCAAGGATTTGCCGCACCCAGTCATATTCCGGAAAAATCGTGCAGACAATACTGAGCTGATCCGATGTTTCCTCCTGTTCAGAAGCAGATTTAGAATTGGAATCGGAGCGAGCGCATCCCGCAAAAAGCCCGGCTAATATGATGACAGACATGAAAAGTGCAATGATTTTTTTCACAATATGAACCTCCAAATAAATCGTGTCTAAAAATGGGTACAAAAATACAAGGTATGTCCATGCCATTTCAAAAATGGCACAGCAACCCCTTGTGTATTCGGACATGATTTAATTAGAGAGTCTGACCTTCAAGGAAACGAGCGTCGCGGCATGACGGGGAGCAGGTATGCACCGAGGTGCTGTGAGTAAGAAATAAACCACACAGGCAGACACCGTTACCGTGGTGAGCGCTGTGCCGGCCCCATGCAAAAAATTGGCGCAAGCCTGCATCTCGTGGCAGATTGCGCAGCCCTGGCCACTGCAAATATGATCGGCTTCAGCGGCAATATAGGCAATGGAGAACGACAGGGCAAACACGATGATAACAAACAGAAACAGCGCGATGGATCTTTTTTTCTTCTCCATATCCCCGTCCTCCCCTTTCCTGCTATTTCGAACCGCAATTTTGACAGACACCGTACAGGATGGTTTTCGTTTTGTTGAGCTGGAACCCATCCGACTGTGATAAGCTGTGGATCAGCCACTCATCAAGCAGTCTGCTCATGTGAAATGTCTTTCCGCATTCCGTACAAATCAGATGGAGTGCGTTTTGACATTCCTCAGACTGAATGAACTGATAAAAGCTTTCACGGCTTCCGTATTTCGTAACTCTGTTGATCAAGCCTTCGTCGACCATTGCCGCGAGATTGCGGTACACCGCACTCAAACTGATGGAATGGCCGGACAGCACGTCAGCAATCTCTCTGGCAGAAAACTGCTCGTCTGGGTGCGCCGTCAAAAAGGAATAGAGCAGTCTTCTTTGCTCGGTTTGATAACCCACCATAAAACTACCCCTTTAAATATGCGAATAATTCGCAAATTAATTATACGCATGGTACCAAAGAATGTCAAGCGTGTTTTGTCTGTTAACCCAGCTATGACCGTTGCCATAACCGGAGCTTCATTTCCACCGCCATTTTACAAGCAACCGCGGCTAGTAATTTTTAGAAAACAATGATCAAGGGATGGTCACCACTTCCTTTTTGTGATAGAATCAGGTAAACGATACGCAAACAAGACAGACCGGCACGTGATTCCCGGCGATATTCTGCGGCAAGAACACTTAAATACGCATCAGTTAGCAACAACTAACACAAAACAGTTATGATGCAACCCTTTAAAACAAACCAATTCGTTCAATGGAAGGCGGCTGAACAGGATGAGTGAACGCACAATGGATACATACGGAGTTTTCAATCCCGAAAAAGCGGATTGTCCAATCAGCAGGGTATTTAACAATTTATATAGAATGGATACATTTCAAAATGAGCAGCAAATACCCACGGCTGCCGGAATGGGTTATGGCAAGCGGTATGTTTTGAGTTCTTCCAAGCAGGTATTTATATCAGACGCGACTTTTTACGAGGATCTCACCATGCGGGAGAAAGCGCACCCCCCTTTCCTCTATTCCCTCGCATTTTGTCTGGATCATCCATTCCAGTGGTGGAGAGAGGCGGACGACAAGGAATACCAAATTGACCGCGGCGAATGCTGCATGTTTGACGGTATGTCCGGTGACAGCTGGTGCACCTACCACGCAGGAAAACGATTTTTTGGTCTGAGCGTCCAATACGATTTGGATACCATATCCGGCATGACCGCACCCACACGCCGGGGTCATATCCCGGAGCTGTTGAAACAGTCTGCCAAATGTGCCCAGCCCCAAAAAACCACACCGAATATGCAGCTGATTCTGAATGATATCATCCATTGCCGATACGAAGGAACGGTCAAAAAAATCTATCTTGAAGGAAAAGCGCTGGAGCTGCTGGCGGTTTATCTGGATGAACTTGTTTTGGAACATGGGACATCCGATCATTTGTCCGGCTTTTCAGCGGCGGATATTCAGGCGCTTCATCAAGCCAGGGAAATGATCAGCGGCAATACGATAACACCGCCCACAATCGGACAGCTCTCCAGGCTGGTCTGCCTCAACGAATGTAAGCTGAAATCCGGCTTCCGCGAGCTGTTCGGCATGCCGATTCACGCTTATATCATTGACAAGCGTATGGAGCTGGCCAGGCTTCTGATGATGGAGCAAGGGCTCACTGTGTCGGAAGCGGCCGTACTGGTGGGGTACAGCAATACAAATTATTTCACAAAAAAGTTCAAAGTGAAATACGGCCTTACTCCTTCGGAATATCGAAAAACCTGATCAGCAAGTCGGCAAACTCCCATTTGAGTGAATGATACTCCTGTTTGGATCGTTCTTTCCGTGTGCAAAAGTTGTATACTGTGCCTAAGTTAGCTTTAACTAACCGCAAAGAGTGATTTTTTGCCGTCATCGAACAAACAGAACTTGTGATACGGTATTTTTTGAAAGGATCGTGCTCGGCTATGAAACAAACTAAAATCCCGCCCACAAAGCCAAAAACGGGGATGGGGAGGCTGATGGAGCTTGCGGCTACCAAAAAGCCGCTGATGATCGCGTCGATCAGCCTGTCGGCGCTGGCGGCCATCGCTTCGTTTATTCCTCACGTCACTATATACTTTATCACACGTGAGATCATGGACGCATACCCGAATTTCGGAACTCTTGACCCGCAGAAGATGTTCACCTTCGGATGGATCGCGCTCGGCGGCGTTCTGCTTAACATCCTGCTGTACTTTGCGGCTCTGATGTGCTCTCATCTGGCCGCGTTCGGCACGCTCTACGAGCTGAAGGTCAATTTCGCCTCTCACCTCGCCAGGGTGCCACTGGGCTTTCATGTGCTCACGGGCAGCGGAAAGCTGCGCAAAGTTATGGATGAAAACATTGAGAAGATCGAGGGGTTCATTGCCCACCAGGTTCCTGATATCGCGGCTTCCTTTGTGGCTCCGATCGTCATGTTTTCCATTCTGTTTGCCGTGGACTGGCGTTTCGGGCTCACCGCCGCGGTGGGCATTGTCATCGCCTTTGCCATTCAGATGAAAGCATACGGCAACGACGGCGCGAAACAAATGATGGAAAACTACCAGAATTCATTGGAAGACATGAACAACGCTTCGGTGGAATACATCCGGGGGATCACCGTGGTCAAAGCCTTTAAGCAGACTGTATACTCATTTCGCAGGCTTCACACCGCCATTCAAGGCTACACCAAAGTCGTAATCCCGTATACACTGAGCTGGGAAAACTATATGTCGGCGTTTACGACGATCATCAACAATATCTATTTGCTCCTCATCCCCGTTGGAATTTGGATTGCATCTGTCACGGACGATTATACCGGGTTTGCCGCCACCTTTATTTTTTACCTGATTTTTGTGCCTTCAATTGCCTCTGTCATGATGAAGATCATGTATGTTTCCTCCAACGCCAGAACCATTATCAGCGGTGTGGAGCGTATGGACAGCATTCTGTGCGATCCCTGCCTGCCCCAGCCTCAGACCTCGAAAACAGCCCCTAAGCACGACGTTGTTTTTGATCACGTTTCCTTTTCCTATGCGCATCAGGAGGTTGCCGCCCTGTCGGATGTTTCCTTCCGTGCGGAGGAACATCAGATCACGGCCATCGTCGGCCCCTCCGGCGGCGGCAAAAGCACCATCGCCCATCTCATCCCGCGTTTTTTTGACGTATCGGAGGGCACAGTCAGGATTGGCGGCATTGACGTACGTGAGATGCAGAGCGAACGCCTGATGGAGCAGGTCAGCTTTGTGTTCCAGGATGTGTTTCTCTTTAAGCAGAGCATCCTTGACAATATCCGCATTGGAAACCAAAACGCCACCGACGAACAGGTGATCGCGGCGGCGAAGGCCGCCCAGTGCCATGAATTTATTGAAAAGCTCCCCGATGGATATCACACAGTCATCGGCACAAATGGAATTCATCTCTCAGGCGGGGAGCAGCAGCGCGTCGCCATCGCCCGGGCGATCGTAAAGGACTCGCCTATCATCGTGCTGGACGAAGCAACCGCGTTTTCAGACCCCGAAAATGAATATTTGATTCAGCGCGCCTTTGAAAAGCTGATGCATGGCAAAACCGTCATTATGATCGCGCACCGTCTTTCCACCGTGCGGGGCGCCAGTAAAATTCTCGTGATGCACAAGGGACGGCTGGTCGAGCAGGGCAGTCATGAGGAGCTGCTGGCCATGCAGGGTAAATATTCCGATATGTGGAACACCTATACCAGAACACTCGACTGGAAAATGGACAGAAAGGAGGCTGAGGCGCATGCGTAAGCTCAAAGAATACCTGACGCTCACGGAAAAGGGCTACTCGGATCTAAAAAAAGCCATCGCCGCCTGCACGCTGACCAATCTGACGCTGATGCTGCCCTTTGCGGTGACCATCCAGCTTTTTGCGGAACTGCTCAAACCCCTCATGGGGGCGGAATTGTCCTGGACGAAGCTTTGGGTGCTGCTCGGCTGCGGCGCCGTCGCCGCTGTCCTGGTGTTTCTCTCCAGCAAAAACGACTATCAGAAAACCTATGTCACCTCCTATTTAGAGGCTGAAACCACAAGGCTCAGCGTGGCCGAGCATGTCAGAAAGCTGCCCATGAGCTTTTTCAACTCCAAGGACCTGACAGAGCTTACCACGAACATCATGGCTGATTGCTCAACCACCGAGCTTGTCCTGAGCCATGTCATACCCCAGCTGAGCGCCAACGCTATTTCCATCCCGATTATCTGCGTGATGCTGGCCGTCTTTGACTGGCGGATGGCGCTGGCGGTCTTCTGCACCGTACCGCTTGCTCTTCTCATCGTCTTCGGCAGCAAAAAAATACAGAACCGCCTGAATGAAACCCACGTGAATGCCAAGCTCAAGGCATCCGGCCAGGTTCAGGAGTACCTGGAGGGCATGAAGGTAATCAAGGCCTGCGGGTTGGACGGATCGAAATTTTCCGCACTGGACAGCGCACTTCGCCTGATGATGAAAATGGCGATCAAGGTGGAGCTCGTCACGGGAATTTTTGTAACAGGCGCGCAGATGGTTCTCCAGGCCGGTGTGGGTATCACCATTTTCGCGGGTACGTATTTGCTCATCAACGGCAGAATTCAGTTCGTTCCTCTGCTGATGTTTCTGATCATTGTCGTACGAATCTACGGGCCGGTCCTGGTGGAGCTGACGCTCCTACCGGAGCTTTTTTACCACCGCGCAGCCACAAAGCGGATGCGTATCCTCATGGACACGCCGGTGATGGAGGGCAACGCCGAGACGCCGCTTACAGCATGGAATATCGAGTTTGAACAGGTATCCTTCCGGTATGACCAAAAAAGCCCGGAGAAGGATATGGTGATCAAAAACCTTACCATGTCCATTCCTTCGGACGCTATTACCGCGCTGGTAGGTCCCTCCGGCTCCGGAAAAAGCACCATCTCCAGACTGATTGCGCGATTCTGGGACGTGAGTGAGGGCCGTGTCAAAATCGGCGGAATTGATATCAGGACCCTGGATCCGGAACATCTGATGAGCTATATGTCCTTTGTGTTTCAGGAGGTTGTGCTGTTTAACGACACCGTCTATAACAATATCCGCATTGGAAATATGGATGCCACGGAAGAGCAGGTCATGGCGGCCGCGAGAGCAGCCTGCTGCGATGAGTTTATCCACGCGCTGCCCGACGGCTATCAAACCATGCTCGGAGAAAACGGTAGCACGCTGTCCGGAGGCGAGCGGCAGCGAATTTCCATTGCCCGCGCGTTGCTGAAAGATGCCCCTATTATCCTCCTGGATGAGGCCACCGCTTCCCTTGACCCAGAAAATGAGGAGCTGATTCAGCAGGCTATCTCCAGACTGATCAAAGGCAAAACAGTGATCGTGATCGCTCATCGGCTCAGAACCGTGGCGGGCGCGGATAAAATTATTGTGTTGGACAAAGGGTCGCTGATTGAAGAGGGGACGCATGACGAATTGATGCAGCATCGGGGGCTGTATGAAAGATTGTATCAAATTCAGCAGGAGAGCCTTGGCTGGAGCGTATAGCAAAAGCAGTCCCGCCCAATATCATTGGGCGGGACTGCTTTTTCAAATTTTATTTTGTGACAGGATACTTCTTATGTTTTAACACTCATTTGAAATGAGTTGACATTTTTCCCATTTCGATGTATATAAAGCATAGATAATACATCTATATTATAGAATCGAGGCAGACCATGAGAACTTACGGAACAGAATTTGGATTTTCAACCCGCGCGGTACACACAGGGAACGATGTTGACGGAGAAACAGGCGCAATCAAGCGCCCAATTACCATGGCAAACAGCTATGAACTGCCCTACGACCCCTCAGACATCAATTGGAGCGGCGCGGGTAAAAATCTCTATACCCGCAATGGAGGCTCCAATCAGCAATATTTGCAGGAAAAAATCGCTTCCCTGGAGAGCGGTGAGGACTGCGTGGTTCTGGCAAGCGGTGTGGCGGCGCTGTCCGGCCTGTTTTTCGCTCTGCTGGAAAGCGGCGACCATGTGGTTTTTTCCAATGTGACCTATATCGCCGTATACCGTCTGCTGCACGAGCTGTTCAATCATAAGTTCAATGTGGAAACCACCATTGTGGACACCACAGACTTAAACGCGGTCAAGGCAGCCATACGTCCAAACACCAAACTGGTTCATATTGAAACACCTGGAAATCCTACCCTCAGCATTTCCGATATTTCCGCCATCGCCCGGCTTGCCCATAAAAACGGAGCGTTGCTCTCCGTGGACAATACCTTTGCCTCGCCCTATAACCAGCGGCCTACTGAGCTGGGTGCCGATTTTACCATAGAAAGCCTGACCAAGTACATCAACGGCCACGGAGATGCAATGGGCGGCGCGATCATCGGAGCCAAACAGCATCTGGATGTTATCCGTGCCCAGTCCCAGGTGAATCTGGGCGGCGCGATCAGTCCCTTTAACGCCTGGCTCATTATGAGAGGCGCTGTCACCCTTCCCCTGCGCATGAGACAGCATAATGAAAATGCCATGCAGGTTGCCCGTTACCTCGAAACCGTAAAGGGTGTTCGCTTTGTTTCCTATCCCGGACTGGAAAGCCACAAGCATCACAGCATCGCCCAAAAACAGATGTCTCCGGGCTTCGGCGGAGTGCTGTCCTTTGGCCTGAAGGCAGATTCTGATACCCATAACCGTTTTGTCAGCCGCCTGCGTGTGATCACCTCGGCGGTTTCACTGGGACACGATGAAAGCCTGATTGTTTTTCTCGGCCCCAACGATGAACGGCAATATCTGTACCCCGAGGAATTCCACGACGGTTTTTTTCGTTTCAGCGTGGGAATCGAAGATGTGGAGGATTTGATCGAAGACCTCCGTCAGGCATTCGAATTGGAGCATCTGCTATAACAAAAGCCGGGGCTTTTAGCCCCGGCTTTTGTTTTCTTCATGGCGAGTGTGTTTGTACGGTGGCAGGCCTAAATATGACCGGCTCACGCTGGCGCATACTTTTTGGGATTAGTTAAAACGGGTTTTAACCACGGAATAAATATCTTCCAGCAGCCTCAGTCCCCCATCATATCCCACATAATATCCATTGATGACAAGCCGCTCATTGACGGGCCAGGATACATTTAAGTAATGAGCGTTTGTTTTGGCCGCCACCTCTTTCTCCCAATAGCTTCCGATGATGAGAGGATAGCCAAAATAGCTCGTGTTTTGAATTTCGTTATGAATCTCATAACCATCCACAGAAAACAGCACTTCCGCCTTGATATCATAATTCAAATCATTGAAATAGTCTCTGACAGCGTTCTGAAATTCCAGGGGCGTGTCATCCACCACAAATTGCTTCGCCGGGAAAAGCCCCATGTCATTTACCAAAAATTTAGTAATCCCAAGGGCATAATGAGCATCTGCCACCACAGAAAATTTCTTGGACATAACCCTGGTTTCCAGAAATTCATCCGCGTACCGCTCAATATAATGATAATAATAGTTTTCTTTCTCCGTAATCAGCCGCTCTACCTTCTCACCGTCCACTCCCGCAAACTCGCCTACCGCGCGCAGAAACTTTGAGGTTTCAAAGGCGCCAATGGGAAGGGTGGGCCAGTGCAGATAGGGCGTTCCGAATTTTTCCTTCAGCTTTTTGACATTTTCAAGTCCCACCCAGGGAGACACCAGCAGATTAAATTCCGCCTCTGGAATGCGTCTGATGTTTTTAATACCACGCCCAAATCCAAAAATGGTATTTGGGATCAACCCCAGCTCGGAAAGCAGCTTCTCCAGCTCGCGCAGGTTGCCCGCCCAGAATTCATCCTGATAGGGCACGTCGGCCCAAATATTCACCAATCCCTTTGTTACCTGCTCGGCGGGCTCCAGAAGCTGCCCGATGATGGCGTCCACCACCCATTCGTGCCCCAGGTAATTGTTTCCTTTAAAGCCCGGTGTCTGCGCCAGGATCACAGGCTTTTCAGCGTCCGCGAAATCCTCTACCACTTCCTCCACATTATCTCCCACGATCTCGGGAATGCAGCCGGTCAGCACGACGTAGAGATCAGCGTCAATCACCTTCAGCGCATTTTCAATGGTGGAGTGCAGCTTCTGAGCACCGCCAAACACTACATTTTCCTCATTGATGCTGGTGCAAGGAAAAATATTGGGGGAAAAGTACCCGCTTCCTCCCGAATTGTTTTGCAGCTTTTGCGCACAGCCCGGCCCGGAATGGAGCACCGGAATGGCCCGCTCGATTGCCTGAACCGTTAACATTGAGCTCATAGCGCATTTATACCGCTGTTTATCTAAAATTTTTGCCATTTTGCCGCCTCCACTGCTTAATTATGCTGCAGGAACAAATTCATATCCTGCTGATACCACCAATCGGTATAAGGCAGCTTTACCCGCTTTGCCAGATTCTTTTCAAAGCTCCGATTCCGGATAGAGTCCAGCACCGAGTGGGCAAATTCCAACGTATGCCGATAGCCAAAAATCATGTACTCATCCGCCACATAAATCGCGGGAATCCCCTGCTTAATGGCCCAGACCGTAGAGCCGGGGTGACGCGACAGATACATGTCAGGTTTAAACTGATTGAGAATGTTCAATACCTCGAAGTTCTGCTGGTCGGATACGCTGACCGTAAAATTCGGACGGTTATCCAGAAGATACTGCATGGCGGGCGGTACCTCTCCATTTTCGTAATTTGGGTCGTAATGCCACGCAGCAGCCCATACCACCTCGATACCAAGCTCCTGAAGCACACGGGATACCTCAAAGGTATAGCCAGGCCCCATGCCGAGAACCGCTCTGAGCCCCTTCAGCTCCTGTTTGACCTCTTCAATCTGTGGCAAGTAAATCGCCCGCTCCCGTTCGAGATAGGCCTCTACCTCCGCTTCCTTATGAATCGTCTTCCCAATGGCTCTCAGCCATGTTTCAAAGCCTGTCACCCCCAGAGGGTTGATGGTTCTGACATAGGGAACTCCGTATCGCTCCTCCAGCCCATTGCCCAGATAATTTCCCAATGTACCGCAGATGCAAACCGTTGCCATCGCCTCTGACATGTGCGCCAGCTCCTCCACGGTCGCATTGGCGTAGAGAAACGTCGGTTCCATATCGAAATGACGAAAAATCTCGATAATTTCTTCTCTGGCGCTCTCATAAAAGTTTTTAAAATTAATCGTATTGCGCTTTTGCTTCGGGGGTTGAACCAGGGTTGTCAGTACCGCGTGATCGGACAGATCAAATCCGCTGGCCCAAATCCGAGATTTAAAGCCCTCGCAGTGAACGGCCCCGACAGGAATATCCAATTCCTCCCGCACCTCATCCACGACGCTTTCAATGTCCTCTCCAATGATGCCAGAGGCGCAGGAGCTGCTGACAAAGATGGCCTTTGGATGGTATCTGCGGTTGACCTCCAGAATAATGTCCCTGAGAGAATCCGCGGCTCCGAAAATCGTATCCTTTTCGTCCATATCGGTTCCGATGTAGACCGAGTTATTGACAACACCCCGTTTTGACGCGACCTGCTTGGTCACGCTGTAAAGCCCAGCTCCGGTGACCGAGCAGCCTGACGGGCCGTGGTGAATAATTGCAATATCCCGAATCCCTCCAAGCTGTCCCAGCGCGCAACCGGACAGGCAGGTGCTCGATTGGGAAAAACAGCGGGAGCACCCGCGAAGGCTGCCGCACCGGGACTGAGTGGCCAAATCCTTCAAATCCCCCACATATCCGGTGATGGAGCCCAACCGATTCTCCCTCGTTCCAATGTCGGTCACATCAAAATTAATTGCCATAAAACCGTCTCCTTTCCATATCATCCTCGTTCGCCTGCCACAGGGAAATGGCCTGTTCCATTCTGTCCAGCACTTCCGTCAGAACATTTCTGGACGTTCCAAAATTCATGCGGACACGACCCGCGTCCCCAAAATCCTTCCCGTTGGTAAAGCTGACTGCCGCATGCTCCAAAAACCATTCATAGGGCCGCTTGATCCCATATTCACGAAAATCCAGCCAGATCAGATAGGTTCCCTCGGCATGAGTCACGGCCGCTTTGGGAAACCGCCGTTTAAATTCCCCCTCCAGATAATCCCGGTTATCCCGCAGATAGTCGATCAGTGTTTCCTTCCATGGACGCGCCCTGCCATAGGCCGCGGCTGCGGCCACCTGACCGAGCGTTCCGGGACGGGACAGCCCAAAACCTGCTTTTAAAAAGCTGTTGCGCAAGGCCGTGTTTGGGATGACGGCAAACCCGAACGGGATACCGGGCAAATTATAGGTCTTTGCCGGGCTCATCAGCATAATGCCATACTTTTTCGCGTAATCATTCACCTCGATGAGGGGCGTATGGGGGTGGTCAAACACCAGCTCACAGTGTATTTCATCGGAAACCATTATCAGGTGATGCTTTCCACAAAATTCTGCGAGCTGCTCCAGCTCCTCACGGGTATACACCCTTCCCACCGGGTTGTGAGGATTGCAGAGCAAAAAGAGATCGGTGCTGGACACCACCCGCTCTTCCAATTCTTTAAAATCCATCTCATAGCGGCCATTCACGTTTTTCAGGGGCGACAATCGCAGCATCTTTCCCGCTTTTTCCGGCGCGGCCAGCAGCAGCGCATAATTAGGAACCGTGGTTAGGATGGTCCCATCCGAAAGCGCGGAGGCAACCTGCAGCGCCGACACTATGCCGGGCAAAAACACCAGCCATTCCCGTTTGATTCTGCCGTGGTAGGTATCCTCATACCACTTTAAAATGGATGCAATCAGATCTTCATTCGGCAGCGAGTATCCGAACACCCCCTTCCGAACGGTATCCTCCAGCGCGGAGATGATTTCCGACGCCGTCTTAAAATCCATATCCGCGATACCAACGGACAGGACATGCGGTTCCACCGTATCCCATTTGATACAGCCGGTACCCCTTCGGTTTTCTGCTGCGTCGAAGGAGCAGTACATACAACATCACTTCCTAACAATACACGCTATAATGAAAGCGGCGCGGCTCTCCCCTGCTTTGTTCAAAACTCCAGCCTCATATCATACCACACCGCGCCCCCATGAACAGACTGCGATACCCCTTCATTCCGGTAGCCAAATTTCTCGTAATAATGAACCAGTGCGTCCTTGCAGGTCAGAATGCAGCCTTTGCGCCCCTGATCTCTGGCATCGGCAATAACCCGCTTCATCATTCCGGCCGCGCAGCCCTGCCGGCGGCGGGCAGGACTGGTGTTCACTCCAAAAATCGCCTGCCATGCCCCGCGTTCCTGATGCAGCGCGGCATGTTCAAACATTTCATCCCGTATGGTCGGCTCGTCGGTCACCATGCCATTAATTAACCCAATCAGTTCCCCCGCATCCTCCAGCAGCCAGAAGTGGCTGGGATAAACCAGCAAGCGGGCTTCAAATTCCTCCCGCGCGGCGGCTTCGGACGGCGGAAAGCAGAGCGCTTCGAGCTTTGCAATGGCATCCAGATTTCTCATATCAGCGTTGCGAATGACCATATTAATTCCTTTCGACTTTGAAAACGAATGATTGCCTTAATATCTAAAATACCGGTCTATGAGAGATATTTTTTCCAAAGAGTAATCAACCACGACTGCGCAAGCAATGCCAAAAGCCACATTGAGCGCGGTTCCAAGCGCGTCAATCCACGCGACCGCAAGTCCAAACAGGTAAAGCTCGTAGAAAAAATAACCGACAGGAACCACAATTCCTCCGCACAGTCCGCTCACGGCCCGCGCCGCGATGCGCCGCTTTGGCCACAGCCGCCGGAAGGTGCTCATGGTCAATCCGGCAAGCAATGCCGAAAAAGCTTTAATAACAAGTGTCGCAGGCGCATAAAACGCATAGGGAGACAGTACGTCGGCAAGCATGCTGCCCAGCCCAGCCGCCGCCGCTCCGTAAACCGGCCCCAACAGCCAGCCTGAAATCAAAACCAGACAGTCACCAAGATGAACATACCCGCTGCCTGGCAGCGGGATTTGAATGATTCTGGTTGCAAGCAACGTCAGCGCGGTAAAAAGCGAGGCCAGCACCAGCTTTCGCAGATGCAGTTGCTGTTTTCTCATATTCTCAATTCCTTTGACGAAGGCTAAGAGATGTCATCTGCCTTTACGGCAGATGCCATCTCTTATCTATTCTATTACCCTTAAATCAAAAACCATACAGCCTATTGCTGTATTATTCAAAAAGTCTTGTGGAGAGATAGCGCAGACCGGTGTCCGGCAAAATGGCAACAATTCGTTTTCCTTTGTTTTCAGGGCGTTTTGCCAGCTGCGTTGCCACATAAATTGCGGCGCCGGACGATGTACCGACCAAAATACCGTCTGATTTTGCAACCGCTCTGGCCGCCTCATAGGCCTGCTGGGTCTCAACTTCAAAAGCCTCGTCATAAACGGAAAGATCCATTGTTGCAGGAATTCTTTCGCTTGGAATTCCGGAAAACGGATGCACTCCGGTAATATCCTCCGGTGTGGGATTCTCTTCGCTAGGCAGTGAGCCGGGGCCAGGCTGAATCGCAACCACCTTTAAATCGGGATTTTTAGATTTCAAAAATGCACCGGCTCCCGATACCGTTCCGCCGGTTCCCACCGCGGATACCAGAAAATCTACTTTCCCTTCGGCATCTTCCCAAATTTCAGGGCCGGTGGTGATCTTATGTATCTCCGGATTCGCGGGATTGGCAACCTGATTGACAAAGAAAATATCCTGTTGCTTTGAGAGCACCTTTTCTTCCAGTTCCTTAATTGCGGCTACAAAGTCGCCGCCGGTTTCCTCCAGCACCTGCTTGAGCACAGGCTCCTCTGTCAGCTTGATGGTCTCTCCGCCAAACGCCTTGATGACCTTAAAGCGCTCCTCGCTCACCTGATCCTGAATGTACACCCGAAACGGATATCCTTTTGCTGCCGCAACCGCGGCCAGACCGATTCCGGTATTGCCGCTGGTGGTTTCCACAATGGTATAGCCCGGCTTGAGCAGCCCGCGTCTTTCCGCATCCTCTACCATGGCAACGGCGATGCGATCCTTGACGCTTTGATTCGGGTTAAAATATTCCAGCTTCACTACAATTTCAGCTTCCAGATCATTCTGCTGTTCGTAATTTGTTAACTCCAGCAAAGGAGTATGTCCCACCAGCTCTGTAATGCTCTTTTTAATTCCGCTCATCATGTTACCTCCTAATTGTCCGCCGATACGGCGTTGACCCTTCGACCCGTCCGTCTCACGTTCTTCCAAGCAATGTACACGTTCCCTGGGTCTTATGGTTTCTGCTCCCCATACTCATTCAATGACTATCCTTTTTAATGCCAAAAAACCGGAGACAAACAAGCCGACACTTGCTTCGTCTCCAGTTTACTGGTCAACGCATACTAATTTGATGTATATTATAAGATTTGTTAAGATGGATTATAAATCAGCGCAAAGAAAATGTCAATAGCTTTTTCATATTTTCACAGACTTTTTATATGCAGGAATGATTCAGTTCAGGAAACGATGCGGCCGCTGACATGTTCCGAAACACAACAGCGACATGGTGTTCCATGTCGCTGTTGTGCGTTATTCATAATCGGTTTTTTCCTGTTTGACCTCTTCAACCACCGCACGAACTGCAGCTATCACAAAGGCAGAAAAGGTGCAGTCTCGATTTTTGATTAATCGTTCCACATCGGTGATTAAATCATTTGGAAATCGAATGGTCTTATTTGTCGTAGGCGGAATGGATGGAATTTTAAAACTTGCCATAGTGCACCTCGCAATACATTTGTATGATAATTGTATTGTAATTTCAATCAATAATATGCATTGCATTTGCAATGCATATTTAGTAAAATATATTGGGGTGATACTATGGTAGACTATAAAGAACTATATTTAAAGCTGTTTCGAGCCTCGGAAGAGGCTGTCAGCATTCTGATCGCGGCACAGCGGGAGTGCGAGGAGCTGTATCTTTCTTCACCTGAGCCTGATCTCAAAGTCATGTCATTCAGTTCAGGAAACAACGGGAGCGGCGTTGAGCAGTTAGATCAAACAGCAGAAGATTGACAAACGGTATGGAATCGCTTTAAAATGTAATCAGATTCCTTCATGCGCTGTATCCAAATGAATTCAGTCTATTGGATTGAGAAGGGGAACGCAATGGAGCATCTTGATTTCGAGACGATTACACTGCTCAATCAGTTATCCGAAATTGAAGACGCCATTTTTGAATACTCTGAATTTGGTAATACGGAACCAATGAGAATTCTCGTGGAATCGCCCGAATATGAAACGATTCTGTTGAAACGGTTCCCTGTCTCCACTAAGAACGAAATCATCGAGGCAATCTGTTTACCCGAATACTCTGCTGATCGCGCACGGACACTTTATCCCACGGATAAAATTGTATTTTGCTGCATCAGGCGCAGTCCTACCCGCAGCGATCCATGTTCCCATATCTTATATGCTTACGGCGGCAGTATCAGCTGTATGGTGAACGACATCAGCTTTACCATCAGCGAGGGACAAACCTGCATTTTTAACGGCGTACCGCATTCCTTTCATGCACAGGAAAAAAGCATCATCATTTCCTGCATTATGAGCAAAGACTATCTGAAGGAAATATTGCTGGAGCGTTTGTCGGGCAATTCTCTGTTTTCCACCTTTTTTGCCCGCAGCTTGTATTCAAAAAGCAGCTCCAGCGATTATATGATCATCAACACCCAGGAATCAGACCGAATTAAACATCTGCTGTCGGCTGCTACCTACGAATATATGGAACGTTCTCTCTGCGCGGATGAAGTGATTAACAGCTATGTTATTTTGTTTCTTACAGAGCTTTTGCGGATTCATATTCACGCCTCTAATAAAACCGAATTTAAAGAACTCAAGAACAACAATCTCTCCGAGATCATTCAATATATTCAGGACAATGCCGCGGATATTTCTCTGGCCTCTACGGCGAGGCACTTTCACTTTCATCCGAACTATTTAAGCACCGTCATCAAAAAAATCGCCGGGCAAAATTTCACAGACCTTGTTCATGAAGCAAAACTAAAAAAAGCTTGTATCCTGCTTAGGCATTCCACCAAAGCAGTCAGAGATATTTCAAATGAGGTTGGTTTTCAGAACGTCAGTTACTTTTATAGACTGTTTTATAATCGCTTTCATTGTTCCCCGGCACAGTACAGAAAAAATTTAATAGATTCCTCCTTCCAATCAATCAACTGACCATGTATTTATTACATAATCAGTTGATTTCATTTTACTGCAACAAATGATTTTCGGCAAATTGATTAAATAAAAAGAATATTTGATATGATTTGGTAAATTACTATTGACAATTCATTTTTATCTTATATAATAATAACAGTACTTATTATTGTTATTATTATATTATAAGGAGGCCGTAAATTATGTCATTAATTGGAACAGAGGTAAAACCATTCAGTGCCCAGGCTTATCAAAACGGAGCATTTATTCCTGTGACGGAAGAAAACTTCAAGGGAACGTGGAGTGTGGTCTGCTTTTATCCGGCTGACTTCTCCTTTGTCTGCCCTACCGAGCTGGAGGATCTGCAAAACCAGTATGAGACGTTAAAGAGCCTTGGCGTGGAAGTATATTCCGTGTCAACAGACACTCATTATACGCATAAGGCTTGGCACGACAATTCCGAAGCCATCAAGAACATCACATATATCATGGTCGGCGATCCTTCTCATACCATTTCCAGAAACTTTGACGTGCTGATCGAGGCGTCCGGACTGGCTGACCGCGGAACCTTTATCATCGATCCGGACGGCAAGATTCAGTCCGCGGAAATCAATGCGGGCAACATCGGACGCGATGCCTCCATTTTGGTGAATAAAATCAAGGCGGCACAGTATGTGAGAAATAATCCCGGCGAGGTTTGCCCCGCAAAATGGAAGGAAGGTGCGGCAACCCTGAAGCCCAGCCTTGATTTAGTGGGCAAGATTTAAGGAGGAAAACGATGATACTGGATGCGGAAATCAGAAATCAGCTGGAAGACTATCTGAAGCTGATGGAGCAGGACGTACGTTTGACTGTCAGCGCCGGCTCGGACGAATTGTCTCAAAATATGATTTCTTTCGCGGAAGAGATCGCTTCCTTATCAGCGAAAATCAAGGTGGAACAGAAAGCCCTGGAACGAACACCAAGCTTTCAGGTAAACCGGATAGAGGAAGATTGCGGTATCACGTTTGCGGGTATTCCTCTCGGCCATGAGTTCACCTCGCTGGTCTTGGCACTTTTACAAGCCAGTGGAAGACCTCCCAAAGTTGAGAAAAGCGTTTTGGACCGGATTAAAAATCTCAAAGGTGAATTCCGCTTTGAAACATATATTAGCTTAAGCTGCCATAACTGCCCTGAGGTAGTACAGGCTTTGAACCTGATGAGCCTCTTCAATCCGGGCGTCACCCACACGATGATCGATGGCGCCGCCTTTCAGGATGAGGTGGAGCAGAAAAACATCATGGCCGTACCTGCGGTATTTCTCAACGGCGCGTTTTTTTCCAGCGGCCGTATGGACATAGAAGCAATCCTTGTAAAACTCGGAAGCGCCGGTTCCGCAGCGGAATTTTCCGAAAAGCAGCCCTTTGATGTTCTGGTCGTGGGAGGCGGACCTGCCGGTGCCAGCGCGGCAATCTACGCGGCCCGGAAAGGAATCCGTACCGGAATCATAGCCGAGACATTCGGAGGCCAGGTCAGGGATACTCTGGGGATCGAGAATGTAATCGGCACAAAATATACGGAGGGTCCGAAGCTTGCGGTCAGCCTGGAGGAGCATGTGAAAAGCTACGATGTGGATATGATGAATTCACAGCGGGCAAAACGGCTTACCAAAAATGAACTGTTTGAAGTTGAATTGGAAAATGGCGCCGTGTTGAAAAGCAAAACCGTCATTTTATCCACCGGCGCGCGCTGGCGTAATACCGGAGTACCCGGAGAAGCGGAATTTAAAAATAAAGGAGTTGCCTACTGTCCCCACTGTGACGGCCCTTTGTTCAAGGGCAAGGATGTCGCGGTCATCGGCGGAGGTAATTCCGGCATCGAAGCCGCCATTGATCTTGCCGGAGTCGTAAATCATGTGACGGTTTTGGAGTTTATGCCTGAACTCAAGGCGGACGCAGTTTTGCAGAAACGGTTATACAGCCTTTCCAATGTCACGGTGTATACAAACGTTGAAACCCGGGAGATCACAGGAACCGACAAGGTGGATGGTATCACCTTCGCCGACCGGAACAGCGGCGAACTCATTCATAAACAGCTGCATGGAGTATTTGTTCAAATTGGTCTGGTTGCCAATACGGACTGGCTGGGAGACACCCTGGAGCGCAACCGGCTAGGCGAAATCATTGTGGATCGTGGCAACGCCACCAGTATTCCCGGTGTGTTTGCCGCCGGAGACTGCACGGACAGCCGCTATAAGCAGATTATTATTTCCATGGGATCGGGAGCGGCGGCGGCATTGAACGCATTCGATTATCTAATTAGAAATTAAGAAACCAACCTCTCAGACGGGAATACCCCGGTACAAGTGCTATTTCGGCACTTGTACCGGGGTATTCCATATCCTTTGCCTCTTCCGTCAACTTCACGGCTTACAGAGATCACGCTCCCCTGAAGCGCTTGTGCGGTTGTGCGCTGGGCGCCACGCTAATTCCCAAGCAAATTGTACAGCACCTGCGCGATCTGAGCCCGGGACGCGACCGCCTCAGGTGAAAGCGCTCCCCCGCTTCCGGTCATAACACCGCCGTCCACCATGGCCTCAAAGGCGGTCTTGGCATAGTCGGAAACAGACTGCGAGTCACTGTAATCAGACAGTGTTTTTCCCGAAGAGGCTTCGGGCAATTCTCCCAGCATCTCCAGCGCCCTGTAAAGCAGTGTCGCCATGTCCTGACGGCTGACCGACGCTTCAGGCTCAAACAGGTTATTCCCCACTCCCTGAGCCAATCCCAGCTCACTGGCCGCCTTCAGATAACCGGTATAGTAAGTATCTCCGGCATCGGCAAAGTTATCTCCGCCGCTGTCATCGGGCGCCAGTTCATAGGCGCGCATCAGCAGCACCAAAAACTGAGCCCGGGTCACTGCACTATCGGGGCTGAAGGTCGTGTTGGAGCTTCCTTTTGTAATATCCCGAGCTGCACAGAATGTTACAGCGTCCTCATACCAGGCATCCTCCGCCACATCGGAAAACACGACCTGGTGATAGGCAGCCACATAAGAGGATATCCTCTGAGTGGAACAATACATGGCACCGGCATCGATGTCATAGCCGCTTTTGGTACTTACCACTGCTTCGCCCTCTGCATCAACAGTGTAGATAACAAGAGCATTGAACTCCTCGTCCGACTCTGGTGTATACGGGATCGAAAGCGTGGCCGCACCACTTCCGAGACTGGAAACCGAGGTGCTTCCCGCTGTGACGGAAACGTCATACAAGGGACGCCCGCTCAAGGCCTGGATAGACGTTTGATCCTGAAGCTCGGTACCTGTGGAAAGCGTAATGCTGATGTCGCCGCCTGAGGCTGTATCACTCAAATAGTCCACAGCCGTACTGTTGAAGGTAACGGCGATAAAACTGCCATCAATGCTCAGTGCGGCCTGGGTTTCATCGGCTAAACGCTGAAACGCCGCGCCTGGAAGCGTGAGTGTCACCGCGCTGACGGTTGCCGCCGCGTCAATCCGAAGGGCTACAACAGGCGCTGTTCCTACCGCTTCATAGGTCTCAGCACTTTCCCTCAGCTGATCCAGCTGATGCTCCGTCACAGAGGCGGTCAGCTTTCCGTCCGCATCAACCGCTCCGGTCAGGGTCAATTCCAAGGTGTCTTCCTTGCTGCTGCCTCCGGAACCAGTCCTTGTACTGCCTCCGGATGCTTCCTCCTCATCAGCGCTCTCCGCGAGAGACGCTTTGATAATACGGTGATTGTCAGTATCCGCGATCAGAATATCCCCGCTGCTTGTCACAGTGAGCCCGCCAGGCAGATCAAACTCCCCTTCCTGTATCCCAGTGCCGCCAAATACCGTCCACTCGCCATTTTCCAGCCTCTGAATGCGGTCGTTTCCGGTATCCAGCACCAAAAGCCTGCCCTGCTCATCAAGATCCAGGGCGGCAGGATAATTAAACTGATCGGCACCGGTTCCATAACTGCCGTAAGAGGCCGTGAGCGTTCCGCTCTCGTCATACACCAAAACCCGGTCGCTTCCGCTATCCGCCACATAGATACTGCCGTCGTCTCCCACGGAAATTCCATGAGGGAACGAGAGTCCGGATACAACAATGGACCATTTGCTGTCCTGATATTTCTGAATTCTGTGGTTGTCGGTATCTGCCACATAAAGCGCCCCATCCGGCCCAACCGCCACATCGGTGGGATTTTGAAATTCACCGGGATAGGTACTCCCTTTCTCTCCCAGCGTGCTCCAGCTCGTCCCGTCATAGCATTGAATCCGGTTGTTTCCGCTATCCGCTACATACAAAACACCGTCAGACCAGCAAAGCCCCGCCGGACGGCAGAATTCACCCGTTCCTGTTCCGCTCTTCAGCCGACCCAGCGCCCAGCTTTTTTCCCAGGTGCCGTCTGCATTAAATTTCTGAATACGGTTGGCTGCGCTTTCGGACACGTAGATGGAGCCGTCGTCGTCTACCGCCACATCCATTGGCCGGTTAAAGCCGCCGGACTCCTGACTGCGGCTGCCCCAGATCTCTCGGGTGCCGTCCGCGCCGATTCGCACAACCCGGTCGTTTCCGGTATCCGCCACCAGCAGATTTCCAGCGGCATCTACCGCCACAGCGGAAGGATGGAGGAAATCCTCCTGATCGAGGCTGCCCTCCCCCACTCCCCAGGATTCCAGATAATTTCCGGCGGCATCCAGCTTCTGCACCCGATGGTTACGGGTATCCGCCACGTAGAGTCCATCCTCATCCACAGCCAGTCCCGCAGGATCGCGGAATGCCCCCTCCCCTCTCCCGTAGGTGCCAAAGGAGTCCCAAGTCTCTCCGCCGTCCGAGGTATAATAAATACAGTCGTTGGCGCTGTCCGACACGTACATGACGCCTTTCTCTGAAACCGCGAGGCCGCTGGGCCCCGTAAGACCATCCGGAAGCGCATAAGCCGCAACAAATTCCCCGTCCGTGGTGAGTTCCTGTATCCTGAGATTTCCGGCATCCAGCACATAGACGTCCCCAACCAGACAAATCGCCCGGGGCGCGGCAAATTCCCCGTCTTCACTTCCCGCGGCGCAGTTGACCGCCCCCCACTCATCTTCAAAGTTGCCGTCTGTATCCAGCTTCTGGATGCGGTTATTCCCCGTATCCGCCACATAGAGAAAACCACCGCCCACGGCTACGCCGCAGGGATTAGAAAACTCCCCCGCATCGCTTCCGTAGGCCCCCATCACAAGCCATTGCCCGTCTTCGTACTTTCTGATCAAGTGATTGTCCGTGTCGGCAAGATACATTGTCCCATCCTCATCCGCCGCTATGCCCCGGGGACTGTTGAACTGATGCTGCGTTGTTTTTGGCAGCATCACACTGTACTGGCTGCTGTCTGATGCCAGAGCCAAAGAAGGTGATATACCGGTCATCAGCACAACTGCCAATGCCGCCGAAACGTATTTGTACAACCATTTTTTTCTCATAGGTCTCCTCCTCCCGAACTATCTGAATCTGTTGTTTTCCCGTATAACTTTAAAAAGAACGATCGCCCGCTTTGCATCTCCTTTGGCACAGACCAGTGCTTGCCATCGGTTCCCGTTTGATTTCCCCCGCTTCCGGAAAGGGTGATGGTTCCCGCTGTTTCGCCCTGAGAGGCCGTCAGGCACACAACGACAAGATAAGTTTCCCCTGCCTTTACTTCAAAGGCTTTTTTCAGCGCAACCGTATAAAAACCTTCCCGGGGCAGACTTCCCACACCAGACGCCGCACTGGGAAGCACCACCCATGGCGCGGGCAGCCGGTCTGTACGGTATAACCTGACTTGGCAAGTGCTCTCGCCCAGCGTATAGAGCCCCACTCGTTTGAGCTCCATGTCCTCAGCGGCCGTAATCAGCCGTGCGAAATACAATGTGCTTCCCTGCGAATAAAACCTTCCGATGTCGCCGGCCTCAGGTGCAAGTGCAGGTTCGGAGCTGATTTCCGCCTCCTCTGCCTGAAAAAGAACGCTGTTGGAAAAGGCTGAGCAGTCCTCATATGAAATCCAGAAGTATCCGCCTTCGCCAAAGGCTGCTCCCTGACTGTCTCTGACCAGAAACGCGCCATCCGCCGAGGGACTTGACGCAAAGCGCTCCTTCGGATAGCTGTCGTCCCACCCCGCCAGAGTCACAGCATGGTTAGCGGCTTTTTCCACGCCGCAGTAATAGCTAAAGCTGTTTTGCTGGTAGTAGCGGCTGTCATAGTACAGCTCGGTGTAAACCTCTCCGCTGGACACCACCGCCCGTTTGAGCGCTTGTGTCTCCCGGTCCACCCATTGCGCCCGGACAAGTCTCAGCGGCAGACCGCCGACGCTCACAATCCGGGAGGCAAAAAAGTTCGCCGCCATCTCCGGCGTGCCGCCGGAACCGTACGAGCCATATTCCGCCAGCAGCTCAGAGACAAGCTCCTCAGCCTCCCCCTCTCCGGGAGAAACGCTCACCGAGGAAAGGTAGGATGCCACGGCAGCAGCGGCCCAGCAGCCGTTCTGTGAGGTGGTATCTAAAATAATATCCGACATCGCCCAGCCCGTCTCTCTCAAATCATAGGCAGGCTGCTCCCAGCTATATGTTTGTGATGAACTGGCGGCTGCCTGCCCTCCAATGAGGTACATCAGCAGCGCCATAATTAACGCCGCGGCGCTTTTTCGTTTCACAGACACCCCCCTCCTACTTTTTTGCCCAAGAGAAGTTCACATATGCGTTGCCTGTGTTCTCCTTATACTGAACTGTCACGGTATGCTGACCGGCAGTCAGGTTCAGGCTGGCGCTGTAGCTTCCGTTCTTTTGCGGAATCCCCACGTTTACACCGTCCACCATCAGGTTGACGCCGTCATCGGCGGTGACGTTGAATGTGTAAGTTCCGCTGTCAAACTCAAATACACCGGAATAGGTCACAGCAAAATAGTCCTTTTTCCCTGTACCAGCAGGACCTCCCGAACCCCAGTTCTGAGAATAGCTGGCGCTTGTTACCGGAATGGTTTCCGAAGAGGTGATCACCGCGTCCGAATCTGGGTACTGGTTGTCGTAATAACAGGTATAAAGTGTGTTGGACTCAGCCTCCTCCCAGGACACACTAAGCGCTGCGCTGCCGGTTTCTTCGGCATAATCCACCTGAACGGTATGCGTACCCCGGCTCACATAGGTCACCACGTCGGTCCCTCGGCTGGATGGTTGGATCGCGCTGCCGTCAAGATAGACCTGACACATATCGTCACTCGACGACTGAAACACGTAGTACCCGCCGTCAAAGTCAAAATCCCCCTCATAAACGGCGCTGAAATGATCCGAATTCACCGCTGCCGCCGGAGAGCCGGTGCCCCAATTTTCACTGATGCTGCTCCCATCCGTCGTATCCAGATAAACAGGAGAGCCAGTCCGGCTGTCATCATTATAGTACCGGACGCAGAAATTCCCGTCCCCTTTATCCATAAAGAGCATTTTAAAGTAGTACGCGCCACCCGTGTTAACGGCCAAAGCCTGTACCGCGTGGGTTCCCGCGCTGATCTGCTGTTCCGTGTACTGATAAACGACAGCGCCGCTCCAAGTGGTATCCAGCACCGAGCTGCCATCCAGACTGACGGTCATCCGGTCATCCGCGCTGCCGGCCACCACATAGCCTCCCCCGTCGAACTCTACGTTTCCGGTCAGCCAGATGCCAAACTTTACGTTATCAAAGCCCGGATAAGAGGGCAGCGCATCCATATCCAGCGCCGCGTCGCTTTCATATTCGGAGGAACCGAGACTCAATCCGTCCAGCGTCAGAACGTAGTTCGGTGCGCTCCCCGCACTGACCTTGGACGCAAGATCGTCATAACTGCTGACGTAGTAGAGCTTTGCCAGATAGAGATTGTCCGTGTCCGCCAGCACCCAATTGACAAACGCATAGGCATTGCTGCTAATCTCCTGATAGGTGACCTCCACCGTGTGTTCCCCCGCCGTGAGCGAAATCGGCCCGACACAGCCCCACTGGCCGGCTGCCTGCCCTTGACTCCAGACGGTTGTTCCGTCCACCGTCACAATGATTTTGTCATCGGCCAGCACATTGAAATAATAGTCCCCTTCATCAAAAGTAAAGGTACCCACCCAGTAGGCGGCGAAATTGTCGGCGGAAACACCGTTGGCCGGAGCAGCCGTACCCCAGTTGTTTGCAATTTGATCCACAACCGAGACACTGATAGGACTGGACTGAGCATCGGTTCCATCGCCATAGAATGCCACAAATTGATTGTCCGTCTGTGCCCAGTTCAGCTCCAGCGAGGCGGCTCCGCCGATATCCTCGTAGTCCACACGGATGCGGTGAGTCCCCGCCGTCAACTCAATGGTGGCGTAAAGTGTATTGGCGCTGTAAGCATCCCGCTCCATCAAAATGGAGCCGTCAACGTAAATGGTGGCGGTATCGTCCACCGAGCAGGTGAAGAGATATTCGCCATCCTCGTCAAAGGTGAAGTACCCGTCATAGGAGGCGCAAAAATTTTTACTGACATTGTCGTTGGGCGCGTTCTCTCCCCAGTCGAAGTCGAGACTATCGGTATACGCTACATAGGAGGGATTGCAAGCCCGGCTGGCGCCGCTGTAGTATATCCCCACAAAGGCATCCTGAGGCGGCACGCCATAATAGAAGCTCAGCGTGCTCGCATCTCCGTCTCCAGCATAGAGCAGCACGATGGTGTGGGTCCCGGCTTGCATATTCACCTGTTCATATGAGTAGGTAAGATCGGATCCATTCCCGGACACCTCAGTGATGAGTTCCCCGTCCACATAGAGCGCAGCGTAGGAATCCACTCCGATAATAAAATTGTAGTACCCGTTTCCAAAGTCGGCGGTTTTCTCCCATCTGGCTCCAAATACCTCCGTAACCTCCGCGTAGGGGCCCGCGTCCGTTGTGTCCAGCGCGGGGGAATCCTCCAGTTGGGCGTAGGATCGTCCCGTGTCCGCAGTCACATCGGCTTTGGCTTCCTCAAAACTGGAGGCGTTGTAGTAGACGGCGGAGAAGTTGTCCGCGGCCTGACCCCAGTCAAAGTAGGCAATTTTATCCGTGCCTTCCGGGTAGGATGCTTTGATCTCGATGGTGTGGTTCCCGTCGTCGTCAAACGTGTAGAGGAAACTGTTCATGGCGCTTACGCCGTCACCGGCGCTGTCAAACACAAGGCTACCGTCAATCCAGACCTGCGCCGTGCCGCTGAATCCCGGCACAAAACAGTAGGTGCCTTCGTCAAAATCGAAATTTCCCTTCCAGTATGCCGAGATACCGGAAGTGTTGACAAATGCGACCGGACTGCCGTCCTTCCAATTGTGGTCGATGGAATTCTCATACAGCGTGTTGACCACGCCGCCCGACCAGTCGGTGGTATTATAAAAATCGCAGACAAACACATTTTTCAGCGCATCCCCCATGCTGTATTTCCCCGACAGAGTGTAGGAATACAGCGTGTCGTGGAGCAGGCTGTAAGATAAGTCAACCGCCTGAAAGGATTCTGAGAGTTTGATGTTAAACCACCAGATTTTTATTTTTGCATCAAATTGTGCTGATAAATCCACCGACGCATCCACGTCCAAATAAAAGGATTGGGTGAAATTAACCGAGCCGTCCGCGGTAAAATAACTGCTGCCGTCGTCATCCTGAACATATTTCCCCTCTATATAGACCGCGCCGTCCACATCAATTTCTGTACCAAAGTCCACGGTGATATCGGCGGTCACCACGCCGAGCGTCACAAAGCCCGCGCCCACGCCGAATGCCAAATCCAGGCTTGCGGTTCCCGTGGCGTTGACCATCACGTCGGAATCCACCGTAGCCCCGCTGTCGGGCAGACTGCTGAGCTTTCCGTCGCTGTACTCAAAGCCGCTTTTGATATGTACGTCATTGCTGAAGGACAGGCTTGCATCCACCTCCAGATCTCCCTCCAGCGTTACCGTGAAAAAGAGACATGCGCCCAGCGTGATGTTATCCTTGGGCGGTCCTTCATCCACAATGACCTGCCGGGTGTCCAGCCGGAAGGTGGCGCTGCCGATCAGATACCGATTGCCATAATCCACACCGCCCAGGGTGGTATTCACATCGCTGCCATTGAATTTCGTCGTGTACTCTTTGGTGTTGGTCTGACTTGATCCCTTATCCGCTTTCAGACTGTAAGATTCGTTGCCTGAGGCGGTGATTTTAAGATCCTGTGTCGCATCGGCGGTCAGGCTCAGCCTGGCGTTTGAAACACCATACGGTGTGTCAGGAATGACGGTATGGCCAAACGGGCGCCAGGAGAAGGACTCATATTCCAGGCTGGCGTCCAGGGTTGGGTTTTCCAGCGCAATATCCGCCGACAGGGTAACGTCTCCATCCAACAACGTAATCGTTGGTACACTGAGATTGATGGTAGGCAGCTCCGTTACGCTTCCCACCTTGCCTTCCTCCAGCCCGGAGCTCCCGCCAAAGGTCAGGGACGCGCCTTCCGGCAGGTCGGTGGAGAGCAAATCATCTTCGGCGAGTACTTTTTGTGTCTCCAACGTCAGCTCGGAGAACAGCTCGTCCAATTCCGGCGCGACAAATGTCAGGCACCTGGAGCCGTCCGACTCATCCTGAAGATCCGTTATTTTTCCTGACATGCTGCCCAGAGGTGTATCCGCATCTTCAATAACAAAGATGTCACCAACCCCCAACTGGAACAGAGAGTCATTCACGCTGTAATCCGAGGCCCGGGAGGCGTATTCAGCCTTTAAGAACATTTGTGCCGCGTCGTCTTCCCCCTGCTCCAGACTCTGAATCTCATCCAGAACCACCCCGGCGTCCTCTCCGGTAAAATAATGCACATTTGCGGCCAGGCGGATGGGCGCCTCATTGACCGAATCGTCCATGGAGATCGTAAAATGGAACTGGAAGCCGCTCTCCGGCAGTCCCGCCAGACAAGAGGAGAGCCCGGCGTCAATGACCGCCAGATAGCTTCCTCCCGGCGTGTATCCTCCTTCCGGATACATCACCGAAAGAATCCCTTCATCCTCGTCAAGATAAATCCGCGTATCCAGCGGGTCGCCCGTCTGCGTCCCATCCGCACTTGCATAGACTTTGACCGCGCTCTGTGCCGCCGTCTGAGTCACCGGAGTTTCAATGGAAAAGCTCCAGCATTTATAGGCGCTGACCTCGTCATAGGATGTGCCGCTCTCTGTCTCAGTCTCCGCGCCGCTGTTACCCGCCGTGTCTCCCGCCGCGGCGCTGGCTGACACGGAAACAGGGTACATGGACAACAGAAGAACAGCCAGCAGTTGCATCGCAATCATTCGTTTTCCCAGGTGTTTCATGGCTTTGACCAATCCCTTCCTACTGCGATGCAGGGCACCAATATAACTAAAAAGCAGATGACCCTGACGCAGATATACGCTTTTCTCGAAAGCTTAATCTTTTTTTATTTTTTGATTATATCAAATTCTATATAATTCGACATGCTCCCCTTACGCCCGCTTTTTGGCGTGAAATCAGCTTGACTTTTTAACATTAGTTCGAAACACTTAAGAAAGCAGGTGTTTTATGTATCATATTTGGTTATTTTATCCTTATCATGAACAACTCATAGAAGCAAGCCGTATCCGGGACCATAGCTTTGTATTTGAATAATGCTTTTCTAACAAAAGAGGATATGGTACTATAGCATCAACGAAACCCGGCGCAATGAGACAGAACAGGAGGTGTTCCCATTGACTCAATGCCTAAAGGTCGCATTGTGTGACGACACACCGGAGGATATTTTCAAGCTTGGAATGCTTCTTGAGTCAATTCTTCCCGAGGCCGCCGTGGATTGCTATGAAAGCGGAGAACATCTGCTCCAACAGTTTTCCTCTGGCCGTTATCAAGTGGTTTTTCTGGATATTTACATGAAAGAGCTCACAGGAATGGAAACAGCCAGATGTTTACGAGAGTTGGACACCCACTGTCAGATTGTTTTCACCACGGCGAGCCCGGATTTTGCCTTGGAGAGCTACCGCGTCCGGTCCGCGCATTATTTGGTGAAGCCCATTTCAGAGCTTGACGTGGCCGAGGCCATCGCCCGGTGCAAGGAACTGCTGGGAATCGGGCGTGATCATGTTCTTCGCGTTACGGCAGAGCGCAGGGAGCATGAAATTCCATATGACAGCATCTTTTACATAGAGATTTACAACAAGCAATGCCTGTTTCATCTCACGCAGGGCACAATCACAGTCCATAAGACCATTGACGCGGTGGAACGACTGCTTCCCGCTCCGCCCTTTGTTCGCTGCCATCGCTCTTACATCGTCAACCTGGACTACGTCACGGACGTCGGTGAGGACTTTACCATGCGGGACGGCAGCACCGTTTATATTCGCAGAACCGAGGTAAAACGGATGCGGAAGCTGTTTTTTGACCGGCTGATCAGCCGGACCCGAGGAGATTGAAATGCTTGAGCATATAGGCATTTATTTGAATGTTCTAATTACCATCTCTCAGGGACTGCCGATACGCCATTTGCCTCTGCGAAATCGGCTTCGGCTGCCTCTCTGGGGAATCGTTCTCATTTATCTCGGCATACTGGTGCTGTCCATTCCTTTGTTCAGTGTACTCGAACACCTTTTGCCCTTTCTTCCCGTCGGCTCAGGCTTCAAGGCCATGATGGGTATGATCTACGGTGTGCTTCCTTTTCTCTGGATTCGGGCAAGCTTTTTTCAAAACCTGTTTCTGCTGATGGTATCCGCCAATTATATTCTTGTGATTATGGGGACGGGCAATTACGCGGCAAAGATGTACGGCGGCGCCTTTGCGGCGCAGTATCCGGACCTTGTCAGCAGCGCGTTTTCCGTACTGCTGGCCATACCGTGTCTGCCGCTCACGCTGCATTTTCTGAAACGGCTGTTTTCGCAGTACGGCGCCACACAAACCACAGCTCTCTGGAAACTGGCGTGGATGATTCCGTCTTTATTTTTTCTTCTCTGCCTTGCTTCCGGCAGTATCTTTACCCGTGTGTCTCCGTTTGAACTCTATTTTCTTGTGATTCGCTTTCTGGTGGCGATAGGCATGGTTGCGGTCTGCTTCCTGTTTTTTAAGGCCATTATGGAAACACAGGAGCGGGCGGCGCTGATGGAGCGGTTCCGTATGACAGAGCGCCAGCTTGACCTCCAGCGCGTACAGTATGAAACTCTGGCCGAGCGTGTTGAGACGGCAAAAAAGGCCCAGCACGATATGCGCCATCATATGATCTTGATGAAGCAGTACGCCTCAGAGCGCGCCTTTGACCGGCTGTGCGGCTATATAGACGGCTTGATAGAGCTTCTGCCGGGGCGTGGTTCGG
>Ga0316604_10000134_pt1 | contig 115374 bp, 95 predicted proteins | sample OWC_soil_day20_C_FD_207650 | JGI IMG/M metagenome (GOLD analysis project Ga0316604, IMG submission 207650) | Wetland soil microbial communities from Old Woman Creek delta, Ohio, United States - OWC_soil_day20_CT | ecosystem: Environmental > Terrestrial > Soil > Wetlands | place: USA: Ohio... | reverse complement strand
TTGACTTTAAGCAGTGAACCCAATCTCGGCAAGCGAAAGCGAGCAAAGAGATTGGTGTGAGTCGCTTAGTTCGAGCTAAGCGAGAACATCCTATATGCGCAATTTCTTCTGTGCCAGTTTTGAGGGAACATACAACATGTTCATCTCAAAGATGTTTTAGGTTGTCGCAGGTGCGAGGCGGAACTCGAGAACGAACGGAGTCGTACTGAAAGGTACGTCGACGGAGTGATCGAAGTGACAACAAAGCAGATGCGATAAGATCAAACATCGGAAATCCGGTGGCGATAGCTGTGGGGATCCACCTGTTCCCATACCGAACACAGTAGTTAAGCCCACATACGCCGAAAGTACTTGGCTGGAAACGGCCTGGGAGGATAGGAAGTCGCCGGTTAAAAGGTAAAAGCACTCAGTTTACACTGGGTGCTTTTTGCTGTATGGACATAAGTGCAACCAGCGGCTTGCGCCGTCGCTGATAAGGTTCGGTGCAAGCCGGGTTTTCTAAAGTGATAGTTTTTCGCTATAATATAGATTAAGGTCTAAAAATACTATATATTATTTTTCATTCGTGGTTTGTTATGAGGCATAAGCAGGAGGCTAGTATGGAATATAAAATTTGCGTAATTGCGCCATTTCTTAATTTGATGCGTACGGTTGAGGAAGTGGTAAACGAACGGGCAACTGAATTGCAGGGAAGCATTGATGTCGTTCTTGGCGATTCACAAGCAGGGGTTGAACTTGCTCGGCAAGCCGTGGAAAAAGGGGCGGAAGTGATTATCAGCCGAGGCGGAACGGCTTTAGCAATCGCTTCACAGATATCGGTTCCGGTTGTGCAGATTCAAGTTACTGCCCTTGATATTTTACATGGAATTAAACAGGCTGGTGTAAATCCTGATATTATTGGCATTACCGGATTTCGCAGTGTTATTTACGAATGTGAACGGTTAGCCGATTTGCTTGCTATTCCGGTCCATGTCATTTCCTTGGATAATAAAGCGGAAGCCGCCGACAAAATTGCTTTTGCCGCTGAAAATGGGATTAAAGTTGTTATTGGCGACGTAAACTCGGTGCTTCTTGCTAGAAAAGCTGGTCTTGGCGGATATGTCATTGAATCCGGCAAAGATTCTGTTTATAAAGCAATAAAAGAAGCGGAACTGGTGGCGGATGTTCGCCGGCGGGAACATGAACAGGCGGAAATTTTACGAACCATTGTCAATTCGTCTACAGATGGTATCGTGGCTATTGATAAAGAAAAACGGATTACTTTTTTTAATCCTGCCGCTTCTGATATTTTTGGGGTCAACCGAGTAAATGCCATTGGCCGTTTTGTGAAAGATGTAATACCCAATACCCGTTTGCCGGAAGTAGTTGCCGATGGGTCTTCTGGATCGGCTGAAATCCAGCACGTTGGGCATAAAGTCATTGCAACGAAACGAATACCGATTAAGATTAAAGATAAAGTAGTAGGGGCTATTGCTAATTTTCAGGATGTCACCCAATTACAACAATTTGAACAAACGATCCGGCAAAAATTGCATGAAAGTGGCCTGGTGGCAAAAGTAGGGTTTGACCAGATCGTTGGAAATTCTGCGGCGCTGAAAACCGTTAAACAACAGGCGAAGCGGTATGCTGCATCAGGCTCTACCGTTCTTATCATGGGTGAATCGGGTACGGGGAAGGAAATGTTTGCGCAAAGTATCCATAAATTAAGTTCACGCAGCCAGAACCCTTTTGTCGCTATTAATTGTGCGGCTCTGCCGGAAACATTGTTAGAAAGTGAACTAATGGGGTATGAGGAAGGCGCTTTTACGGGCGCTAAAAAAGGCGGAAAGCAAGGTTTATTTGAATTGGCGCATCGCGGAACCATATTCCTTGATGAAATCGGGGAATTGACGTTGCCACTGCAGGCAGGATTGTTGCGGGTTTTGCAGGAAAAAGAGGTGTTGCGGTTAGGCGGGCATAAAATGATCCCAGTTGATGTTCGGGTGGTTGCTGCGACAAATCAAAATTTAGCGGAACTTGTGTCACAAAAAAAATTCCGGGCAGATTTATATTACCGGCTTAATATTTTGCAGTTGCAGCTTCCGCCGCTGCGCGAGCGATCAGGGGATATCCCTTTGTTGGCGGAACATTTTTTGAGCCGGTTTAACAGCAAAAATTCAACAGGCAAAAAACTGAGTGTACGTGCTTTGAAATTCATGGAGTCCCTTCCTTGGTTGGGAAATGTGAGGGAATTGGCGAATGTTTTGGAGAGGGCCAGTGTTTTAACGGATAACGAAGAAATCGATGTGGATATAATGCAAGAAATCTGCCGTAATGATTTATCTTCCATTAAATTCGAGGAAAACAATCCTGTCGTGAACAGGGTGAATATGATTGAATATGGCAATCTTGGAAAAATGGAAAGGGAAACCATTGAACAGATATTGCAGGAAGAACAGTTTAATATCATGCGAACGGCAAAGCGGTTAGGGATTAGCCGGACGACATTATGGCGCAGGATGCAAAAATGGAATAGTTAGACAACTTAAAAATATCGGTTGCAATAAGAAACGTTATGTTTCTTATTGCAACCGATATTTTTTATGCAACAAGGCAAGTGCCCGTAATTTCTGAATTTATCGCCTTGGCATGGATCTTGCTATTATATTGTATGCAGGACCAAGAAAGGGGATTTTCATGGATTTTTTAACACGTGATTTAGTAAAAAGTAAATTTTCTTTTCCGCAGGATTTAGAAGTACGGCTTGTACAGGAAGACCTGCCGGAAAGAGTCATTCAATTTGGTGAAGGAAATTTTTTGCGGGCTTTTGTTGATTGGATGTTCCATCAATTAAATAAACAAGGAAAGTTTAATGGACGGATTGTGATCGTGCAACCGCTTGCGAACGGGATCGTTGATAAGCTGAACCAGCAAGATGGTATCTATACGTTATTGCTGCGGGGCTTGCAAGATGGCAAGGTTCAGGAACGAAAAGAGGTTATCAGCTCGGTCAGCAGGGGCATCAATCCATATGAGGATTGGAGCGGCTATCTGGCCTGCGCAGAAAATCCGGACATTGAATTCGTAATTTCCAATACGACGGAAGCGGGTATTGTGTATGAGCCGAATGATTCTTTGGCCATGACGCCACCCAGCTCCTTTCCGGGAAAATTAACCGCTTATTTATATCATCGTTATCAACATTTTAACGGTGACCCGAATAAAGGCATGGTCATTATTCCCTGCGAACTTATTGACCGCAACGGAGACAAATTAAAAGATACGATCCTAAAACTTGCGGCTTCCTGGAATTTGCCAGACGGCTTTAAGACCTGGATCGAGCAACATAATTCATTTCATAATTCATTAGTCGATCGAGTGGTGACCGGTTACCCCAAAGATGAAGTCGCTGCGATCCGGGAACATTTAGGTTATGAAGATCAGATGCTCGATACAGGCGAATTGTTCCATCTGTGGGTGATTGAAGGATCAGAGGAGTTAGCCAAACGACTGCCGTTTACCGAGGTTGGTCTCAATGTAGTTTGGACTGACGATATGACCCCGTATCGGACTCGAAAAGTCCGCATCCTAAATGGCGCGCACACTTCTTCCGTGCCGGCAGCGTTTTTATACGGCCTGGAAACGGTTGGCGAGATGATGGATGATGCGATCATGGGCAAATATGTACGAAAAATTGTTTATGATGAAATCATTCCGTCGGTAAATTTGGATAAGAAGATGCTGAATGAATTTGCTGATGCTGTCGTCGAGAGATTCCGCAATCCGTTTATCAAACATTATTTGCTTAGTATTCTGCTTAATTCTTCTTCGAAGTTCAAGGCCAGAGTGCTGCCGTCCATATTGGAATATAAGGAGCTCAACGGTAAGCTGCCGGATTTATTAACTTTTTCCCTGGCTGCATTGATTGCTGTATATCAAAAGGGGAACATTGCAGGATCGGAAATGCGGGCCCAGCGGGACAATGGCGAGTTTATTATGAAAGATGATTTGGCGGCATTGGAGTTCTTTGCTTCCGCCTGGAGCCAATATGACGGCAGCCAGTCCGCGGCTTTTAAATTGGCCGAAGCGGTGCTCGGCAACAGTGACCTTTGGGATCAGGATTTGAACCAGGTCAGCGGGCTGACAGAAAAAACTGCTGAATATCTGCATCGGATTACGAATAATGGAATACGAGCAACCATTACCGATATGGTCGGAGGTGGCCAAGGGTGTCCCTGCTAAAGATTCATGACAAGGATAATGTAGCTGTTGCTTTAAGAGATATAACAAAAGGCGAAACAATTACGGTTGGTTCAACAGAAATCACAGCCGCTGAAGATATCGCGCAAGGGCATAAAATCGCGTTGATTGACTTGGAACCAGGCCAAAATATCATGAAGTATGGTTTTCCTATCGGTCATTCTATTCAGAAAATATTAGCCGGCCAATGGGTTCATGCCCATAATATCAAAACAAATTTAGGGGATTTATTGGAATATTCATATGAAGCGAATTTGCCGGAAATGAAAGGCGGCCCATGCCAGTCTTATTTTCAAGGCTATCGGCGCAAGAATGGCACAGTAGGAGTCCGCAATGAAATTTGGGTCATCCCGACAGTGAGTTGTGTCAACCGGACGGCGCAACTGCTGGCAAATTGGGGCAATGACAATGTTCAAACCCAGGGCAACGTCGAAGGTGTTTTTGCCTTTACCCATCCGTATGGTTGCTCCCAACTAGGTGGTGACCATCAAGCGACGCAACGCATCTTAGCCGCACTGATCAATCATCCCAATGCCGGCGGAATTTTGGTCGTCGGCTTGGGCTGTGAAAACAATCATATTGATGAATTTAAAAAGGTACTCGGCGCTTATGATTCGGAGCGGGTGAAGTTTTTAAATGCGCAGGACGTTGAAGATGAGATTACTGCCGGCAAAGAATTAATGGAAGAATTAATAGGTTATGCCGGTCAATTTCAACGGGAGAATTGCCCTGCTTCTGAATTGGTGGTTGGTTTAAAATGCGGTGGATCGGATGGATTTTCCGGCATTACAGCGAACCCGCTTTTAGGCTCGTTTTCCGACCAATTAATCGCCTGCGGGGGAAGTACTGTTTTGTCGGAAGTGCCGGAAATGTTTGGCGCTGAGACGATTTTAATGAACCGCGCGCGGGATGAAGAAGTATTTGCGAAAATTGTGGCGTTGATTAATGATTTTAAAGCCTATTTTATGTCTTACAATCAACCGGTTTACGAAAATCCGTCACCAGGAAATAAAAAAGGCGGAATTTCCACGCTGGAAGAAAAATCGCTGGGCTGTACGCAAAAGGGCGGCCGGGCTATTGTTACCGACGTGCTGGGATATGGAGAAACCATACAGTCTAAAGGTCTTAATCTTTTGAACGGGCCGGGAAATGATGCGGTTGCGTCAACAGCTTTAGCCGCTGCCGGCTGCCATATGGTACTCTTTACGACGGGCCGGGGAACTCCATTAGGAACGGCAGTGCCTACGGTCAAAGTCGCATCAAACAGTGAACTGTTCCGGCGCAAGCCGCATTGGATGGATTTTAATGCCGGCGAACTGTTAACCGGAACATCGATGGAAGAAATGACTGGGAAATTTTTTGCTTATATTTTAGAGATCGCTTCCGGGCGGCCGACTAATACCGAAGAAATGGGTTTTCGGGAAATTGCGATATTTAAAAACGGTGTGACGTTGTAGACCCGTAAGAACGCCAAATCAAAAGGAGGATTTTTCATACTTATGGATGCTGTCTGTTTGCAATCACCAGGAAATATTAGCGTTGAACAAATTGCGCATGCAAAACGCAAGGAAAATGAAGTATTAATTAAAGTTCGTAGTTTAGGAATATGCGGCTCGGATATAGGCGCTTATATGGGAACAAACCCGTTGGTATCGTATCCGCGCATCATCGGCCATGAAGTAGCCGGTGAAGTGGTGGAAGTTCCGGAAAATGAGACGGAGTTAGCCGTAGGCGACCACGTTGTATTAGAACCTTATGTTTATTGCGGCAATTGTTATCCTTGCAACAATGAGCGGACCAACTGCTGTGAAAACCTAACGGTATTAGGGGTGCATATCGATGGCGCCATGGCTGAATATTTTTCGCATCCCCGCCATTTAGTCCATAAGGTTCCTGACGATATACCGTGGAATTTATTGGCGATGGTGGAGCCGTTAACTATTTCCATGCATGCAGTCCATCGTTCCCGTGTGAAAAAGGGCGAACATGTTGTCATTACCGGTTCTGGACCGATCGGGTTATTGGCAGCGCAGTACGTTTTGGCACTGGAAGCGCTACCTATCGTTGTTGACTTGGTGCAAGAACGTCTCGAGTTTGCCAAACAATTGGGTGTACAGCATGTTGTAAATTTGCAACAAGGAGATCCTGTTGAGGCAATAAAAACGATTACCGGCGGCCGAATGGCGCAAGTGGTTATTGAGGCATCAGGCAATGCCGCTGCGGTTCGCAGTACCATTGATTATGTATCCTATGCCGGCAGAATTGCCCTTGTTGGCTGGCCCAAAAATGAAATTTCGTTGCCCACGGCAATGTTTACCAAGAAAGAGCTGGATATTGTCGGCTCCCGTAATAGTTATCATGCCTTTCCGGAAAGCATTGAACTGATTGCCGGGAAAAAAGTCGATGTTGCAGCAGTAATCAGCAAGACGATCTCGTTTGCAGAGGTTCCTGCCTTGGTGAGTGATATTGCGGCTAACCCCGGAAACTATCTGAAGGTAATAGCCTTGTTATAGTAATGATACATATTGATCTTATGCGTTGATTGAGAGTCAAAAGGGGGGATAACGGGAATTTGCAGTATTGGTAGCTTATATTATGGGGTTCCTGGACTTATGATGGTATAATTATTTATTAAGGAGCGTGTTGTAAAGTATGGCGGGAAGTACAAAAAACGAGCTTGTCAAAAAGGCGATGGATAAAGCGCAGAAAAAGCTTGTCCCCTTTGTCCTGATTATGTACATTATGGCTTTTTTGGACCGGGCAAACATTGGATTTGCGAAACAGGCTTTTCAGTTGGATACCGGTGTCAGTGATGCAGCGTTTGCCTTGGGAGCAGGGATCTTTTTCCTTGGCTATGCCGTGTTTGAAGTGCCGAGCAATATCATTCTGCACCATGTAGGCGCAAGAGCTTGGTTATCCCGGATTATGGTCACCTGGGGCATCGTGTCTGCCGGGTTTGCCTGGGTATCGACCGAAAATCAATTTTTGGTATTACGGGTTTTATTAGGCATTGCAGAAGCCGGGTTCATGCCGGCGATTGTGTACTATTTTACAAAATGGTTTACGGAAGACCGCCGCAGCACGGTAATGGGCCTTTTCTGGCTTGGACCGCCTCTGGCTTTCATTTTCGGCTCTCCGTTGTCAGGTATACTGTTAGAACTCAATGGGGTTCTTGGATTTAAAGGCTGGCAGTGGATGTTCTTGGTAGAGGGTCTCTTAGCAGCTGTTATCGGTGTATGGACGTATTGGTATATTGTAAATAAGCCGGAAGATGCAAAATGGTTATCCGCCGATGAGAAAAACGCGTTAAATAATGCATTAAATGAAGAAAATGCGGCTAAACCGCAAGTGAAAGTTGGTCCGATCGAGGTTTTGTGCAACCCGAAGGTATTGTTTTTAGCTCTGATCTGTTTTATGATCCAAGTCAGCAATTATGGCTTAAATTTCTATCTGCCAACTCATGTAGCCGGATTATTAGGGAAGAAAGTAGGCCTGGAAGTTGGAATAATCAGCGCCATTCCTTGGGTGTTCGCGTTAGCCGCTACGGTTCTTTTGCCGCGTTATTCTGATAAAACAGGAAACCGGGGCGCTTTAGCCGCAATGATTATCGGTATGGCCGGTGTGGGCTTCATTGTTTCCGCCACAGGCAGTCCGTTGCTGGGAATTACGGCGCTTTGTGTTGTAGCTTGCGGAAACTTGGCTTGTCAGCCGATCTTCTGGACCTTGCCCAGCCGGTTTTTGACCGGTGTGGCAGCGGCAAGCGGGATTGCTTTTATTAACTCTATGGGGAATCTGGGCGGTTTTCTCGCGCCGAATTTGCGCGTTTGGGCGGAACAGACTTTCCATAGCCCGGCAGCAGGCTTGTATGCGATTGCAGTATCCGGTTTCCTTGCTGCAGCCTTGCTATTAATTTCCATTCCTCTCGGTATTGGCCGGAATATTAAAAAAGAAACGATGAATAACAGCAACGTTGGTTAAAGCGTTAGAAAAGCAATGACATAATTTATTGTTTTCCAGATTGGATTGCAAGAGTGGCCGATGGTAACCACTCTTGCAATCTTTGTGAAATGAGATAGATAACGTTAGTGTGGAGGTGAAATATAATGCAATCACTTGATTTAAGCAAATTTCCAACGATTGAACTGCCGCGTTTTGTGAGAATTAAGCAGCGTTTTAACCGCCAAAAAATCGAAGATATTCCCGCTGAAGTCCGTAAGCAAATGGCGCCGCATGTAAATGGGGTATCCGGAAAACGAATTGCTGTCGGGGTTGGCAGCAGAGGGGTTGCCAATATTGCGTTGATTACCAAGACCGTGGTGGAAACTCTCAAAGAAGCAGGTGCTCAGCCGTTTATTATTCCTGTAATGGGCAGTCACGGCGGAGCCGTAGCGGAGGGACAAAAAGAATTGCTGGCTTCTTATGGCATTACGGAAGAAGCGATGGGTGTTTCGATAGACGCGTCCATGGAGGTTGAGTGCATCGGCGAGATTGAGCCTGGATATCCTGTTTATGTGGCGAAAAGCGCATTGGCGGCGGATGGGATTGTTATCATTCCCCGTGTGAAGCCGCATACCTGTTTCCGCGGTCCGATCGAAAGCGGTATTTGCAAAATGCTGGTGATTGGCCTTGGCAAGCAAATCGGCGCAGATTCCGTCCATAGCCATGGATTTGCCAGTTTTACCGAGTATATTCCGAAAATAGGCTGTATGGTTGCCGAAAAGACCAAATTGTTATTTGCAGTAGCGTTGGTAGAAAATGCATTCGAAGATACCTATAAAATTGAAGTGGTTCCCAAAGCGGATGTTATTGCCCTGGATCGCGAAAAGGCTCTGTTGGAAGAAGCTCGCAGCTTGATGGGCCGTATTATGTTTGACAAGTTTGACGTGCTGGTTATTGATGAGATTGGCAAAAATATCAGCGGAGATGGCCAAGACCCCAATGTTACCGGTTTGTATATCACAAAATGTGTGAGCGGCGGCCCGGAGTTCAAAAAGAGTGTTATCTTTGATGTAACCGAAGAATCGCATGGCAACGCTAACGGTGTAGGAATGGTCGATGTAACTACCAGAAAATTGTTCGATAAGATTGATTATATTAGTATGTACACGAATATCTATACCAGCACCGAGGTGGAAGCCGCTAAAATTCCAATGGTAGCTTCCAATTCGGAAGATGCTTTGCGGCTGGCATTGAAAATGTGCAATGGAGTGAAACCGGGGCAGCATAAGATTGTCTGGATTAAGAATACGTTGGAATTAACAGATGTACTGATTAGCGAACCACTTCTGGCTGAAGCGCGTACCGTTCAAGATGTTGAAGTAATTTCTGATCCGAAATTCATGGCATTTGTTGATGGAGAACCGCAAAAAGACTCTATTTAAGTTTGACTAAAAAAATAAGTAAATGAGATAAAGGTGAAAAAATGATACCGAAAATGAAAACATTGCAAAAAATTATGGACGTTGGCATTGTGGCTGTCGTACGGGCGGAGAATTCCGAGCAGGCGTTCAAAATCGCGGATGCCTGTATCGCCGGCGGTGTAGCGGCGATTGAAGTGACTTTCACGGTTCCCGGAGCTCTCGATGTGATTAAAGATTTATGCGCAAAATATACTTCCGGTGAAATTATTATCGGCGCCGGAACGGTATTGGATCCTGAAACAGCCCGCGCGGCGATTTTAGCCGGTGCCCAATATATTGTCAGTCCATGTCTCAATATAGAGGTCGTAAAACTGTGCAACCGTTACCAGATCCCCTGCATGCCGGGGGCAATGACCGTAAAAGAAGTCGTAGAAGCCATGGAAGCCGGCGCGGATATTGTCAAAGTATTCCCGGGCGAAGCGTTCGGACCGAAAATCATTAAGGCGATCAAAGGACCTATCCCGCAGGCGCCTTTGATGCCGACCGGCGGGGTAAGTCTGGACAACGTGGCGGAATGGATCAAAGCCGGCTGTGTGGCCGTGGGTGTCGGCGGGAATTTGACGGCGGGAGCCAAAAAAAGCGACTACCAGTCGATTACCGAGATCGGCAAACAATTCATTGCAAAAATTCGCGAAGCACGCGGCGAATAGGAGGCAGTACACAATGGCAAAAGTAATTTGTTTTGGTGAAATTATGCTCCGGTTAGCGCCGGAAGGATATCTCCGCTTCGAACAAGCGGACAAATTTGGGGCTGTCTACGGCGGCGGCGAAGCCAACGTAGCCGTATCCTTAGAAAACTATGGCATCGATGCCGCGTTAGTCACCAAAGTACCGGACAACCCGATCGGCCAGGCGGCAGTGAACGAAATGCGTCGTTACGGCGTCGACACTAAGTACATGGTCCGGGGCGGCGAACGGCTTGGGATCTATTTCTGCGAAAAAGGCGCATCCCAGCGTCCGTCGAAAGTTGTGTACGACCGGGCCCATTCGTCGATCTCCACAGCCGCCAAGAGCGACTTCAACTGGGCGGAAATCTTCGCCGGCGCCGAATGGTTCCATTTCACGGGAATTACTCCGGCTCTGGGCGACAATGTGGCGGAAATCGTCCTGGAAGCCTGCCAAGAGGCGAAAAAAGCCGGGATGACCATCAGCTGCGACCTGAACTTCCGTAAAAACCTGTGGACCAGTGAAAAAGCCGGCAAAGTCATGTCCCAGTTCATGCCGTACGTCGATGTTTGCATCGCCAATGAAGAAGATGCGGAAAAAGTCTTCGGCATCAAAGCGGCAGAAACCGACATTACCGGTGGCAAATTGAGCCATGAAGGCTATAAAACCGTAGCACAGGAACTGAAGGAACGGTTTAACTTCACGGCGGTAGCCATCACGCTGCGGGAAAGCCTGTCGGCGTCGGATAACAATTGGGCCGCGATGCTGTACAAAGACGGCGAATACTATTTCTCAAAGAAATATCCGGTGCATATCGTAGACCGGGTTGGCGGCGGCGATTCCTTCGGCGGCGGCTTGATCTATTCGCTGTTGGAGAACTACAGCAATGCGGATGCCCTCGAATTTGCGGTTGCGGCCTCGTGTCTGAAACATTCGATTGAAGGCGACCACAACCATGTATCGGTGAAAGAAGTGCAAACGTTAGCGGCGGGAGACGGTTCCGGCCGGGTGCAACGGTAATTTTAATACAGACGCGAAAAAGAAACAGCGATCAAAAAAGCATCTTCATTGAGAGGATGCTTTTTTGCTATAATATGGTATACTTGAGTTGCGAGGATTGTATTAACACATCATATTGGGGGTATTCAAATGTCAAAAAATTGGGTTTTAATCGGGGTGCTTGTTTTAGTAGTCGTTATTGGAATATCGGCTGTCAGCGGTTATAACAGTTTGGTGGCTTTAAATGAAAATGTAAATGGAAAATGGAGTCAAGTGGAGAACCAGTTGCAGCGTCGTGCCGATTTAATTCCTAATTTAGTGGAAACGGTTAAAGGAGCGGCTGCTCAGGAACGGCAGTTAATTCAATCCGTTACCGATGCACGGGCTAAGCTTGGCGGGGCACAGGGACCGGCGGCAAAAGCAGCCGCAAATGATGAGTTGAGCGGCGCATTATCGAGATTATTGGTTGTTGTAGAGAATTACCCTAACATGAAGACCGACCAAAACTTCCGCCAGTTGACGGATGAACTGGCGGGAACAGAAAACCGGCTGGCCGTAGCGCGCAAAGATTACAATGATTCGGTGCAAATCTATAATACGAAAATTCGTACCTTTCCTACCAGTATCTACGCTAATATGCTTGGCTTTGGGCAGAAGGAATATTTTAGAGCGGCAGAGAGTGCGAAAGAAACCCCAAAAGTTAAATTTTAAAGAACTAGCCTGACGAAAGAAGGAAGGGTATGAAAAAACGAATAGCATGGCTTGTTCTTGCTGTCTTTGTTTTGTTGGGTGCTATCGGATGGGCGGAACCGAAAATTCCGCCTGTACCGACTTCTAGCTTCTATGCACAGGATTATGCCGGCGTATTAAGTGCGGATACAAAAGCGCGGATTAATTCGTTGGGAGGCCAATTGGCGGCCAAAACGAAAGCGCAGATCGTGGTAGTAACGGTAAAAACGCTGGAAGGAACACCGCCCTCAGAGTATGCTTTGGCTTTGCTGAGAACCTGGGGGATTGGCGATAAGACGCTGAATAACGGATTGGTTATGCTGGTTGCGGTTTCCGATCGCCAGTCCCGCATTGAAGTAGGCTACGGACTCGAAGGAGCGCTGCCGGATGCCAAAACCGGCCGTATCCAAGATACGTATATGATCCCGTACTTTCAAAAAGGTGACTATGACCGAGGGATTCTAAATGGTTATCTAGCACTCGCCGATGAGGTGGCAAAGGAATATAAAATTGAATTAAAAACGGATACAAAACCGGTTCCACATTCCCCGCCCGCGTCAACCTCTTGGTGGGATCAATTGCCAGGGTGGATGCAAATTGCGATTATTGCTGCGATTCTTTTTTTGGTTGCAATTGATTGGATCTTTTTCGGCGGAATGTTTACCCTGCTGATCTTATCCATGTTCCGAGGCGGTGGAAGAGGCGGCGGCTCCGGCGGTGGTTACGGAGGCGGTTCGGGCGGCGGTGGCGGGTCCGATCGCAAGTGGTGAGAGATTTTAATGGATAAAAAGAAACGGCTGTGTAGGTATTATTTAACCTGCGCAGCCGTTTCTCTTGGCTATAAAAGAATTATACTTTTCCGCTGCAGTTCAAAACTGCATTGATTTTGTGCTTGACCATATTTTTAATGGCATCCCGGGCCGGACGGAGGTATTGGCGCGGGTCAAAATCGCCCGGATTGGAGGCGAGGTGCTCCCGGATGGAGGCGGTCATCGCCAGGCGGAGATCGGTATCAATGTTGATTTTGCAAACTCCCAATTTTCCGGCTGCAAACAGCATTTCTTCCGGAACACCTTTGGCACCGGCGATTTGGCCGCCGTATTGATTGCATTTGTCCACGAATTCAGGCAATACGGTTGAAGCGCCATGCAGAACTAAAGGGAAATTAGGCAAAAGGTTTGTAATGGTTGCTAAGCGATCCATATCCAATGAGGGCTCGCCTTTGAATTTAAAAGCGCCATGACTGGTTCCTATAGCGATAGCCAAAGAATCAACTCCGGTTCGTTCAACAAACTCGACGGCTTCTTTTGGATCTGTATAAGTGGCTTCTTTCGCGTTTACTTTCACAGCATCTTCAACGCCGGCCAGCCTTCCCAACTCCGCTTCGACTACAACGCCGCGTGGATGGGCATATTCGACCACTTTTTTGGTAAGGGCAATATTTTCTTCGAAGGAATATTTAGACCCGTCAATCATGACCGAAGTAAAGCCGCCATCGATACAGGATTTACAAATTTCAAAGTCTTCGCCATGATCCAGGTGCAGGCAGATCGGGAGACCGCTGTCTTCAACGGCAGCTTCTACCAGTTTCATTAAATAAACGTGTTTAGCGTATTTGCGCGCACCGGCCGAGACTTGAAGAATGATGGGAGCCTGTTCTTCCTTGGCAGCGTCGACAATCCCTTGGATGATTTCCATATTGTTTACATTAAATGCGCCGACTGCGTAATTTCCGGCGTAAGCTTTGGAAAACATTTCTTTTGAAGTGACTAAAGGCATAATACCCCTCCTAAATAAGTAATTTGTAGTAGTCTATATTATATATATTGTAATTACAGTAATTACAATATATATAAAAACAAAAGCATAATGTACCAATAATTAGCATAAAATGGCTTATTTTTCTAATGCTGCTAATGTTTCTAATGCGGTTTGCATATCGGCCGGAAGTGGTTCAAAGAAAGACAGGTTTTTTCCCGTGATAGGATGTATAAGTTCTAATTGTGCAGAATGCAGTGCAGGACGGTTTATCCAATCCCTTGAGCCGCCATACAAGTCATCACCCAGTAAAGGATGTTGCAAGTGTGACATATGCACGCGAATTTGATGCGTACGGCCAGTATGAAGTTCGATTTCCAATAAACTGGCATGTTTGAATTTTTGCAATAGGCGATAATCCGTTATTGCTTCTTTTCCTTCCGGACAAACGATCCGTTCTATTATACTTCCCGGACGGCGTCCGATAGGCAGAGTAATGGTCCCCTGTTCCGGAGATAAGATTCCGGCTGCGATAGCGTGGTACCGCCGGTTAATTTGCAGATTTTTAGTTTGGGACAGCAGATGTTGTACGTGCGGTGCTTTTGCAATGAGCAGCAGACCCGACGTATTTCGGTCCAAACGATGGATGGGGTGAAAGCCAAGGGAGTAGTTTTGGCTTTTGTAATATTGCATTACCCCATTAGCGATAGTAGGTTCCATATTGCCGCAAGTAGGATGGACAAGTATCCCGGCAGGTTTGTTAATCAACAGGAAGAAATCATCTTCATAGTGAATGGTAAGCGGCAGATCGATTGGCTGAATGTGACATTCTTGCGGCCATTCGAGGTCGATGCAGTCGCCGGCCTGTACCAATGAACCGGGAACGACGGCCGTTCCGTTTCTTAGGATTGTCCCTTCCCGTTTGATCTTTCGCCAAGCAGTAAGAGAAATTTTCATTTGTTTGCGTAAAAAATCACGCAGCAGTATCGGCGGGGAATGATCCGGCACACGGAAGGTAAGCATATTGTTTCTCCTGTCTTTACCTTATAAGTTTTCTATGCTGTGGAAGAAAACCCTCCCAATTTGCGGGAAGATGATACAGATTTGTGGAAATAGTAAATATTTCCTGCGAAGGATAAAGAGAACGTTTTTTATTAGAGAAGCTTCTTTATTTCTGTTTAGGAAAGTGGTAAAATTCATAGTGTCCAAACAGCTAAGAAGTATTATAACAGAATTTCAACGTTGTTGGCTTTGGGGAGATGTGAATTTGTGGGTTTTTTTTATACCAATAAAGGGGTATATATTCTTTTAATTATTACGAATGTCTTGTGGGGTGCCAATTCGGTAACCGCTAAATTTGCGGTCAGTGAATTAGCGCCTGTGACAACCGCCTTTCTGCGTTTTGCCGGCGTGAGTGTCATACTCGGTATTGCTGTGTGGCTGTCAGAAGGGAAAAAGGCATTGCCTTCCTTGAAACAAGTCCCGGGATTAGTCTTATTGGGCTTGACCGGTATTTTTTTAAACAATGTTTTCTTTTTTAGCGGCGTTCAGCATACCACAGCAGCCAATGCCAGCTTGCTGGTAGGAGGCGGTCCTGTTTTTACTGCCGTTTTAAGCGCCATCTTTTTAAAAGACAGGTTGACGTTGCGGCAAATGTTTGGGATAGGTGTATCGTTTATTGGCGTCGGAATCGTAGTTGCGAAGGGATCCTGGGAAGTCATTGCCGGTTTGAGTTTCAACAAAGGAGATATTTTGCTGGTAATGGGGAGCTTTAGTTGGTGCGTTTATTCGATCCTGGGACGGAAAGTAATGCGCCAAATGTCGGCCTTAGCAGTAACCGCCTGGTCTAGTGCTGTCGGATCGGTTTGTTTACTGATTCTTGCCATTTGGCAAGGCTTTGACGGAACGGTCCATTTATCACCGATAGGCTGGGGCAGCATGGTCTTTATGATTATCGGCAGCGGCCTTCTTGCGTTTTATTTTTGGAACCATGGGGTATCTGTTGTCGGGCCCAATAGGGCAGCTATTTTTATCAACCTTATTCCTTTGTCTGGTATGTTTTTTGCGGCGCTGCTGTTGGGTGAAACCTTGACCTTTGCCCAATTTGCCGGAGCAGGCTTGATCGTTAGCGGTGTATGGCTGACGACAGCCAATGCAGGGGTCAAACATACGGAAACTCAAGCCGGACAAGGTTGTTAGTATAGATCCAGACAGGGGATTTTTTGAGGAGGTATTGGAGATTGGAGTTTTTTAAAAACACAAATTTTGTTGTTGCCGGTTTTTTGGTTTGGCTGTTCATCGCGCCGCGCATAACGAGTCCCCGCTATAGAGAGTTGTTTTTGGCGTATATGACCGCATTGCTGATCTGCTTGATTGCTACGTCTGAAATCATGACGATTAAACCGGTTGCTTTTTTCTTTACTGTGGGAGGCTCGTTTGCTTTCTTTTATGTTTTGCTTCGTTCTCGAATTCGTATAAAAATAACCAGAGGGGGAAAATAAAATGGCTAAAGATTGTTCATTCGACGTCGTATCAGAAGTGGATATGCAGGAAGTGGATAATGCAGTAAACCAGGCTATGAAAGAAATTGGGCAGCGGTTTGATTTTCGAGGCAGTAAGTCTTCATTAACCGTAGAAGACAAGAAGATCAAGGTAATCAGCGATGATGATTTCAAATTGAAGAACGTAGTAGATATATTGCAAAACAAACTGGTAAAACGGGGTATTTCCCTGCGGAGCCTTGAATACGGCAAGATCGAAGCCGGATCGCAAGGGACGGCAAGACAGATCATTACCATTCAATGTGGTATCAGCACGGAAAAAGCGAAGAAAGTTGTTGCCGCGATTAAAGAATCAAAACTGAAGGTTCAGGCCCAGATCATGGATGACCAGGTTCGGGTTACCGGCAAGAACAAAGATGATTTGCAAGCGGTCATGGCAAAATTAAAACAGATGGATATTGATGTTGATTTACAATTCACCAACTTCCGTTCTTAATCATTCTCGATTTTGCAGTGTTTCATATTGTAGACAAAATATCATTAATACGATTGTTATGTTTATCAACAGCCTAAAACGGCGGGAAAACTTTGAAAAGTTTTCCCGCCGTTTGTAAGTTGGTATGCATTTTTGAACAAACTTGAAATTATTGATCGTTGGTAAGTCCAAACTGATCCAACAGTTTGAAGCAAAGGCTGAAAACGATCGATGTGATCGTGGCTAAGGCCATACCTTTTAGCGTTACTGTTCCGATTGTAATATGAGCGCCGCTCACGCCGATAACTAATACTATAGACGTCAAAATTAAATTACGCGCTTTGCTGTAATCGATTTTAGAATCAACCAACATGCGGATACCGGATGCGGCAATCACGCCGAATAACAGAAGTGATACCCCGCCCATGACCGGAACAGGGATTGTTTGGATTGCTGCCGCTAATTTTCCGACAAAGGAAAGAATAATCGCCAAAACTGCCGCACCGCCGATAACCCAAACACTGTAAACTTTGGTAATGGCTAAAACACCGATATTTTCACCGTACGTCGTATTCGGTGTTGAACCGAAGAAACCGGAAAGCATTGTTGATAACCCATTTCCCAGCAGAGACCGATGAAGACCCGGATCCTTCGTTAAATCACGGCCGACAATATTGCCGGTTACTAGAAGATGTCCAATATGCTCGGCAATGACAACCAAGGCGGCTGGAATGATAATAGCGATGGCGCTGAAGTTGAATTCCGGTGTATAAAAGGTCGGCAGGGCAAACCAGGCCGCTTCATTGATCTTGCTGATATCAACGATCCCCATTACTAAGGAAAGCGTATATCCTGCCACTACGCCAAGCAAGATGGGGATAATCGCCATGAAACCACGAAACAGGATCGAACCGAACACGGTAACTAACAGGGTAAAAATTGAAACGGTAATGATTTTTGGATCGAGCGTTTTCGCAGTCAGTCCGGCCATATCGGCAGCAACCGGAGCAAGCTCCAAACCGATGACGGCAACAATAGCGCCCATGGCCGCCGGGGGGAACACAACGTCGATCCATTTGGTCCCGATCAGTTGAATACTTAATGCGACGATCGTGAAGATGGCACCAACTACGATAAAACCGCCTAGTGCCGCTCCATAACCGTATTGCGGCAAAACCAGGAATACCGGTGAAATGAACGCGAAACTCGAACCAAGGTATGCAGGAATTTTCCCTTTACAAATAAATAAGTATAAGAGGGTTCCGATTCCATTAAACAATAAAATAGTAGCAGGATTTACTTTAAATAAAATAGGGACAAGGACGGTAGCGCCAAACATGGCAAATAAGTGCTGTAGGCTAAGGGGCAGGGTTTGCAATAAGGGGAGTTTTTCTTCAACTTGAATAATCCGTTTGTTCATAGTGGTTCCTCCTATTAGAATAATTTCGGACAAACTAAAAACCTCTTACTTAAGCAAGAGGCTGTTGCCAGGACTACAACTTGACCGTATGTCCACCTTGCTAGCCTCTCTGGACTAAATTAAAGGTACCTTGTTATTATTTTCTCGGATCATTTTTAACTTTACCATGAAAAAATTCAATTGTCCAGGTATTGGAAAAAAGTTATGGAAAAAGATTTTGCGTTGCTAAGAAAATTGGGAACAGAGACGACAAATCTGCAAGAAAATGAGAAAAATACTTTAGAAATGTCCTGTGGGAGAAGGAAAATGTATTTATGTAGAGAATACTAATTGCCATGCCTACTAGTGCAAGCAGGAGAAAAGGGGGAATAAAAGATGCTGGTTGTCAAAAAATTTGGCGGCAGTTCGGTGGCGACACCGGAAAAAATAAAGGCAGTAGCCGAGCGGGTCATTCGCGAGACAAACCCGGAAGACAAAGTTGTGGTTGTTGTTTCGGCTATGGGCGACACTACGGATGATTTGCTGCAATTAGCGGATGCGATCAGTTCGAACCGGAGTGCGCGCGAAATGGATATGTTATTAGCAACAGGGGAACAAGTTTCGATTGCGTTATTGGCGATGGCGTTTCAGGCCAAAGGGCGTGATGCGGTTTCCTTAACCGGACCGCAAGCCGGGATCCAGACTTCCGACACGTACGCAAAAGCGAGCATTCTGGAACTATGTCCTTCACGGGTCGAGGAAGAACTGGCTAAAGGCCGGATTGTAGTTGTGGCCGGCTTTCAAGGGCGGACCCAAAATAACGATATCACTACGTTGGGACGGGGCGGATCGGATACGACGGCCGTTGCGTTGGCCGGCGCTTTGAAAGCCGATGTCTGTGAGATCTTTACCGATGTGGATGGGGTCTATTCTGCGGATCCTCGCGTAGTTTCCAAAGCCCGGAGAATGAAAGAGATTACGTATAACGAAATGTTGGAGATGGCCCGTCTGGGCGCCGTGGTCATGCAGCCGCGGTCGGTAGAAATGGGCAAGCGGTATGGCGTACCCATTCATGTGCGCTCTACGTTTTCCAATGAATCAGGAACAATTATCAGGGAGGAATATACGATGGAAGAGAAAGAATTTATCATTCGCGGGGTTGCGCAAGACAATAATGTTGCAAAAATTGCTGTTTTGGGCGTTCCGGATCAACCCGGCATTGCTTACAAAATTTTTTCCGCCCTCGCGGCCGAACATATTGATGTTGATATGATTGTGCAAAGCATCCGAAATTCTGAGCAGAATATTATTGATATGGTGTTCACTGTTGCCAAAACCGAGTTGGACCATGTGAAACGAATTATGGATCAAGTCGGAAAAGATATTGGCGTGATGGGAATAGTAACTGACGAAAGTGTAGCGAAGGTATCGGCTGTGGGAGCCGGAATGCTGGGGAATCCGGGAATTGCGGCCGAAATGTTCGGTGCGCTGGCGGATGCCGGTATCAATATTGAGGCGATCAGCACTTCGGAAATCAGCATTTCCTGTCTCGTTCAGCAAGATCGCGCGAAGGATGCAGTCAATGCAATCCACCAACGGTTCTTTAAACAGGCTTAGAAGATAGAGAGGTACCAAGAGGGGAGCTCGTAATGGGCTCTCTTTTTTTGTTTTTTACATTCAACGAGGAAGACCTTGTGATTTTTGCTACAAAATATGTTACAATATAATTTGCCTGTTTTGTACCACGAGATTTTTGATCGACGTAAACAGGTTATTTTTATGAACGCTGGAGGAACATTCATGGCAGATACAAAGTCACTTGCTTTGCGACAGGAGATTGAACGTCGCAGGACATTTGCTATTATTTCGCACCCGGATGCCGGAAAAACGACCTTGACGGAAAAATTATTGCTATACGGAGGCGCCATTCACTTGGCCGGTTCCGTAAAATCACGAAAAGCGCAAAAACATGCCGTATCTGACTGGATGGAAATCGAGAAACAACGGGGGATTTCCGTAACGTCCAGCGTTTTGCAATTTTCGTACGAAGGCTTTGAGATTAATATTCTGGATACGCCTGGTCACCAGGACTTCAGTGAAGATACATACCGAACCCTAATGGCTGTCGACAGTGCCGTAATGTTGATTGATGCGGCCAAAGGGGTAGAAGCGCAGACAAAAAAATTATTTAAAGTCTGTAAACAACGGAACATCCCGATCTTTACTTTTGTTAACAAATTGGACCGGCACGGTAAGAACCCGTTTGAGTTGATGGAAGAGATCGAAAAAGTGCTGGGCATCAACAGTTATCCCATGAATTGGCCGATTGGCATCAACGGGGACTATCAAGGCGTGTACAACCGCCAATTAGCCCAGATCGAGCTGTTTGAAAAAGACGGATCACATGGGCAAGTGGCACTGCCGTCGGTGAAAGGCAGTGTGGATGATCCCGCGTTTACAGAAATTATCGGGGCGGATATCCACGCCGCGTTGTGCGATGACATCAGCTTATTGGATATGGCAGGCGACCATTTTGATTTGGACAGAGTAATGCGCGGCGAATTGACGCCGATCTTTTTCGGCAGTGCAATGACCAATTTCGGCGTTCGGCCGTTTTTAGAAGAGTTTTTACGGCTTGCGCCGCCACCGGCTCCGCGCATGTCTTCGGAAGGAATTATTGAACCGGATAATGAGAAGTTTTCCGCGTTTGTGTTCAAAATTCAAGCGAATATGAATCCGGCCCACCGCGATCGACTGGCCTTCATTCGAATTTGCTCTGGCAAATTTGAACGCGGGATGACCGTACAGCATGTTCGCTCCGGTAAATTGCTCAAACTTACGCAGCCTCAGCAGTTTTTGGCCCAGGACCGGACCATTATTGAAGAGGCGTATCCGGGCGATATTGTCGGGTTGTTTGATCCCGGAGTATTTGGTATTGGCGATACGCTTTGCGCGCAGGGCGAGAATTTTAAATTTGAAGATTTTCCGGTGTTTCCGCCGGAACGGTTTGCCCGTGTCCAACCCAAAGACACCATGAAACGCAAACAGTTTATCAAAGGGATTACGCAGTTAACGCAAGAGGGCGCAATCCAGGTGTTTTATCAGGCTGATGTTGGCGCGGAAACGGTCATTGTCGGCACCGTTGGCAATTTGCAGTTCGAAGTACTGGAATACCGGTTGAAAAATGAGTACGGCGTAGATATATTGATGAATTTCCTGCCGTTTGAACTGGCAAGATGGATGGATGGCGAGAAGATTGATCCGAGGACAATAAAAGGATTAGACCGAGGCATGCTCGTCAGCGACAATAAGCAGCGATTTGTGGCCTTGTTCACGAATGAGTGGGCTCTTCGCTGGGCCGTCGATAACAACCCCAAAATTGCATTTTTGGTAGTACCACCGGAAAAAACCGGTATATAAGCCGGTTTTTCTAACCAGCGTATGTTTTGGTACGTGTCGCAAGCATTGTCGTTCCTAGCATCTTAACCTTTTTGAACAGCCTGTATAATCCGTTGCTCGCACGTTCGAATCGTGCCAAGTGCCAACTTATAATTCAAGGCTCCGAAGTCATTTCGGAGCCTTCTGTTTTATGTTCTAAGACAACCACTCGTTACGCGGGTGGATGCTTATTGCGACTACACAGACACGGCGTCCTTTCAGAAACTTGAGGGTATCGTCAGGTTCTTCGTCCATGAATACGATCGCTACCGGAGAATAGCGAAGTTTTAAACGGGATGAAATTTCACTTTGCATAGCGAACCTCCTCAATGGCGAAATGATATCTAGTCTCCCTATAGTTAGATTTGTTCTTGCTTGAGAAAATACTTCCTTTACGTTTCAATGAGAAATTTTACAAAGCTATGATAAAAACAATAAAAGTTGCAAAATTCAGAAAAAATGTTACGATAAATACAAACGGCAGAATTAGAAAAATAAATACGCTATTTTTTGATGAAGAGGCCAGACAAATTGCTTTTAAATAAAAAAAAGGAATGGTGACCTATGCAAACATTAAAAAATAAAAAGCGTATAAAAATAACCGTAAATAAACGTGAGATCGAGGTATACAGCGGCCTCACTATTCTGCAGGCTCTTTTGCAGGAAGGGATCCATGTTCCTCACCTGTGCTACGATATTCGCTTGGAACGGTCGAATGGCAACTGTGGCTTGTGCGTGGTAGAGCTGTATGATTCAATAGGAACGCGCGAAGTGAAAGCCTGTCATACGCCGGTTCAAGAAAATATGGTGATCGTTACCAATAGTCCTAATTTGGAACATTACCGGAAAATTCGATTGGAGCAGGTACTGTTTGACCATAATGCCGACTGCGTTGCCCCCTGTGTTACCACTTGCCCGGCCAATATCGATATTCAATCTTACCTCCGCCATGCGGCGATCGGGAACTTCCAGACCGCATTGAAAGTCATTAAAGACACCAACCCGTTTCCCCTGGTGTGTGGCCGTGTTTGCCCCCATCCCTGCGAAGCGAAGTGCCGGCGCAACTTGGTAGATTCGCCGGTCGCGATTAACCACGTGAAGCGCTTTATTGCCGACTGGGACGTCGCAAAGGAGGATCCTTGGGTACCGGCCAAACAGCCGGCTACCGGCAAGAAAATTGCGATAGTGGGAGCAGGGCCGTCAGGACTGACTGCTGCCTATTACAGTGCTATTAACGGTCACGATGTGACTGTATTCGAACGGCAAAACTATGCCGGCGGGATGATGCGCTACGGGATTCCCGAATATCGTCTGCCGAAGGCCACGTTGGAAAAAGAAGTCGATATCATAACCCGCTTGGGCGTAAAAATTATGACCAACAAGACGTTGGGAATTCATATTCGTCTGGACGAACTGCATAAGGATTTTGATGCCGTGTACCTGGCGATCGGTTCTTGGCGTCCTACTCCTCTGCAGATAGAAGGAGAAGACCTGCCTGGTGTCATGCTTGGGATCCAGTACCTGGAGCAGGAAACCAAACAGAAACCTATGGATCTAGGCGACACGGTAATCATAATCGGCGGCGGCAATACGGCGGTCGACTGTGCCCGTACCGCCATCCGCAAGGGGGTAAAATCAGTTAAGCTTGTTTATCGTCGAACAAAAGAAGAGATGCCGGCCGAAGCGTACGAAGTGGAAGAGGCAATCCACGAAGGCGTCGAAATGATCTTTCTGATGGCGCCAATCAAAATAACTGCGCATGAAGAAAAAAAACAACTACACTGCGTTCGTATGCAACTTGGGGACCCGGACCGTTCCGGACGGCGGCGTCCTGTTCCTATCGAAGGAAGCGAGACGGTCATCGAAGCGGATATCATCATCGGCGCCATTGGCCAAAGCACGAATACGCAATTCCTGTATCACGATTTGCCGGTACAGTTGAATAAATGGGGGGATATCGAGACCAACCCTAAATCCTCTCAAACGTCGGAGACCAATGTCTTTGCCGGGGGAGACTGCGTAACCGGTCCGTCTACGGTTATTCAGGCAGTTGGTGCCGGACGGCATGCGGCGGAAGATATTCATGCTTACCTCATGACTGGTTATGTCAAACCCCAGACAATCGACTACAGTTGCAGTTGGGGGAGTCTGGAAGATCTGCCGAGGTGGGAATTTGAAACCATGCCGAAGATGAAGCGGGCGGAACTGACGGCTTTGCCGCTGGAAGAGAGAAAAAATAATTTTCGGGAAGTGGAAGCTGGCTACGATGTGGATACGGTAATGGCAGAAGCAAGCCGTTGTCTGGAGTGTGGCTGCAGTGAACGGTATAGCTGTGAGCTTCGCAAGGAAGCTACAGACCATAACATCGAATACGTTAAACCGCTCCATGAACGCCCATACATTCCGGTTGTCCATGATCATCCGTTCATCGTGCGCGACCATAACAAGTGTTTCTCTTGCGGTCGTTGCATTGCCGCCTGCGCCGAAGTGGAAGGGCCGGATATTCTTTCCTTTTACATCAAAAACGGCCGCCAACTGGTCGGTACCAAAAGCGGCCTGCCGTTGGATGAAACCGATTGTGTGAGTTGCGGACATTGTGTAAACGCTTGCCCTTGCGGCGCATTGACTTACATTTCTGAGCAGGGAAATGTTTTCAAAGCTATCAACGATCCTGAGAAAACTGTCGTCGGGTTTGTCGCGCCGGCTGTACGCAGCATCATTTCGTCACAATACGGAATTCCCTTTGAAAACGCCTCGGCTTATTTGGCGGGAGTGCTGAAAAAACTAGGCTTTGATAAAATCTTTGACTTTTGTTTTGCGGCGGATTTGACCATCGTTGAAGAAACAACTGAATTTTTGAACCGCGTAGCCAGGAAGGACCGTATGCCTCAGTTCACCTCCTGTTGTCCAGGGTGGGTTAATTTTGTTGAGCGGCGTTATCCCGACCTCCTTTCCCATCTTTCCACCTGCAAATCGCCCCAACAGATGATGGGGGCGACTGTAAAGAACCACTATGCCCATTTGGCCGGTGTAGATAAACAAGAACTGTACGTGGTCTCTATTGTACCTTGCCTTGCCAAAAAATTTGAGGCCGCTCGAATGGAATTCGCTCCCGGTGGAGTCCGTGATGTGGATGCCGTATTGACTACGAATGACCTTCTTGAGATGGTAAAGCTGGTTCGGATTGATCCGGCAGATATCGCGCTTCAGGAATTTGACGACCCTTACCGGCAGGTTTCTGGAGCGGGAGTGCTCTTCGGAGCTTCTGGCGGAGTGGCCGAAGCTGCGCTGCGGATGGCGGTGGAAAAACTGACCGGCAATGTTTTGGAAGACCATTTGGATTTTGAGGAAATGAGGGGATTTGAAGGGTTAAAGGAAGCTACCGTCGAGGCGCACGGTCAGAAAGTACGGGTTGCTGTGGTGAGCGGCCTGCATAACGCCGAGCCTATCGTGGAAAAAATTCTTCAGGGCGAGGATGTTGGCTATGACTTGATTGAAGTTATGGCGTGTCCTGGCGGCTGTATTTGCGGAGCCGGACATCCTATCCCCGAGAAAGTCGATGATCTGGAAAAGCGCCAGCAGGTTTTGGTCAATATCGATAAAACTTCTAAATACCGTAAATCTCAGGAAAATCCGGATATCCTCCGGCTGTACAGGGAGTATTATGGGGAGGCCAACTCGCCTGTGGCTCATAAGTTGCTGCATACCCATTATTCTCCGGTCAAGGGGGACAGCGCTTTTTCCGGTATTCGGCATAAGGCAGATTCTGTCTATAAGGTTCGGGAATTTACGATATGCATGTGCGATACTTGCATGGCGCAGGGCGCGATAGAATTGTATGAAGATATTGTCGGTAAAATCAAGTTCTTGAAAATGGATTCCTTTATTAAAGTGAAAACGATCCGTATGAAAGAAACCCATTGTACGGAAGGCATCTACATTGCCCTTGACGGACAACAAATTAAGGAACTTACTTTAGACACCATATATAAAAGTATGGCCAGCCATAAAATTTAGTGCACTGTATGTGAAAATTAAGCTGTCCTTTTTAATAGTAGAGTTAAAATTTGAATGAAAGGATTAGGATTGTTTATTTTCCTGCTTATTTTTATCAGAGAAACCAAGGGTCTGCATTTCTGCAGACCCTTGGTTTCTCTGATTTTGTATTATGAGTTGATATGCTTCCCCTTTTTCTTATAACGGCTTCGATTTTGACTGGATAGTTTGAGAGGCTAACTAATTTCATTGCCGGTTTTTTCTCTTAAGACAAACGCTACCGCCGGTTTACATTGGCGTGTTAGAAAGGGCTGCAAAACCATATTTCTAAAAAAAATGTTGTTTTGCATAGGATTATTGTGTTTTAGCCAGAATATAATACATGTTCCGCGTTTTAGCGGTTAGCACAACGGCTAGTAAGGTATGCATGAATACTTGAAAAATAAGTGTAAGTGAAAATAAGGGAGGAAAAACAAATGATAAACAGTGTAGCTGCATCACATGCAGTCGGGAAATCCGCTACGGATACAATTTTTGCTGCTAACGCAGCGGCTATTAAAGCGGCTGCCGAATATGGCAACGACGCGGTCGTAAATGCGACCTTGGGGGCTTTTTTGACGGAAGATGAAAAATTGGGTTTTCTGCCCACGGTAGAAAAAGTGTTTCGTAATTTGCCAAGTGTAGAGATTGGCGGGTATGCGCCGATAGCAGGGTTGCCGGAATATTTGAACGCAGCAATTGATTTGACGTTTGCTGAATATCGTCCGGATGCGTATGTTGACGCCATTGCTACTCCCGGCGGCTCCGGAGTGATTCATCATGCGATTTGGAATTATACTGAAATTGGCGATACTGTACTCACTGCCGATTGGTTCTGGGATCCTTACGAAACGATGTGTGATGACGCGCTGCGTAAGATTGACACGTTTGTTCTGTTCGATGAGGAACAACGGTTTAATATCAATAGTTTTGCGGCAAAAACGAAGGAATTATTGGTGAAACAAAATAATTTATTAATCATCATCAATTCGCCTGCCAATAACCCTACCGGTTATAGTTTAAGTAATGACGAATGGGCTGCGGTGCTCGCGTCCTTAAAAGAGGCTGCAAAAGATGAGACGAAGAAAATTATTTTGTTGGTAGATGCGGCATATTTGGATTATGCCGGCGCAACCAAAGAGCCTCGTTCGTTCATGAAACAATTTGGCGGGTTGCCGGCCAATTTTCTTACCGTCATTGGCTTCAGTATGTCCAAAGGGTACACCATGTACGGCCAGCGAACCGGGGCGATGATCGGGATTTCTTCCAGTAAAGAGGTGATCACGGAGTTTGTTGATATCAACCAATACTCCTGCCGGTCCACTTGGTCGAATGTCAGCCGCGCTTGTATGAGAACGCTGGCAACCATTTACAAGGACAAAGAACTTCTTGCCCAGGTGGAACAAGAACGCAGCGAATATTATCAGGCTCTTCGTACCCGGGCTGATATTTTTATCCAGGAAGCGAAAAAAGTAAATTTAACAATGCTTCCGTATGTTGCCGGCTTTTTCCTTACGGTTCCGGCGAAACGACCTGCTGAAGTTTGTCAAGCCTTACAGGCTGACAATATTTTTGCGGTACCGATGGAGCGCGGGATTCGGGTTGCCGTTTGCGCAGTAACAGCCCGTAAAATGAAAGGAATGGCTGCGAAGTTTGCTAAAGCGATTGCTGCGGTAGAAGGTTAATACAATGGTGTGGGGGGCATAAACCATGGCGGAAAAAGTTACTCTTGAGTTATCCGGCGGCCGAACAATCGAAGTTGAACGAGGCACGACTTTATTGGAGGTAAGCCGTCAGTTTGCCGAGGAGTATGTTTCGCCCGTTGTTGCTGTAAGGGTTGGCAATGACATCAAGGATTTGCCGATGATTGTAGAGAAGAATTGTTCGATTGATTTTCTCGATTTGGCCACCGATGCAGGCAATAAAGTGTATCAGCGCAGCCTGTCGTTCGTCTTGATTGCGGCGGTGCGGGAATTGTTTCCTGACAGCGAGGTTGTTGTGGCGCACTCCATTAGCAAGGGCTTGTACTGTGAAGTCAATAAGGCAGCACCGTTGACGCGGGAGGAAGTAGCCGCCATTGAACAGCGGATGCGGTTGATTGTTGAACAAGACCGTCCTTTTACGCGCAAGGCTGTACCCATTGCTACGGCGATACAGTTGTTTGAAACTGCAGGCAACCAGGAAAAAGTCCGCTTGCTGCGGCAATTAAAACGCCAAAAGGTCAGTATCTACTATTGTGGCGAATTATATGATTATTTTTATGGGACAATGGTGCCGTCGACCGGGTATTTAACGTTGTTTAGGTTGCATTATTATGCGACTGGCCTGGTTTTGATGTTTCCGGCCAAAGAGCAGCCGGATCGTCTGCCGGATTTTTTCGAACAGCCCAAATTGGCAAAAATATTCCGGGAAGCGGAACAATGGGGCAAAATTCTCGAGTGCCCCTATGTAGCGACCTGGAATGAACAAGTCCAACATGGGGATTTTAGCGATATTATCCGGGTAGCGGAAGCGCTGCATGAGAAAAAAATCGCCCAGTTGGCCGATTTTGTCGTTCAAAACGCCCGAGATGTGCGATTAGTCATGATTGCCGGTCCATCTTCCTCCGGCAAGACAACGTTTGCGCAACGGCTGAATGTTCAACTGCGGGTGAACGCGCTGCGGCCTATGCCGCTTTCACTCGATGATTACTTTGTAAACCGGCGCGATATTCCTCTTGATGAATTTGGCGAAGCGGATCTTGAGTCGATCGAAACGATTGATTTGGCTTTGTTTAATGACCATTTGCTTCGCTTGCTTAATGGGGAAAAGGTTCAGGTTCCTTATTATAACTTTACTACCGGACAACGGGAATACAACGGAAAATATATTCAGTTGGGCAAGGAACAGCCTTTGTTGATCGAAGGAATTCATGGGTTGAATGAACGGCTTACTTCGGCAGTGCCGCGGGCCAATAAAGTCAAAATCTATATCAGCCCGCTGACTCAGTTGGCAATCGATCAGCACAACCGCATTTCCACTACCGATGCGCGCCTGATCCGCCGGATTGTCCGTGATAGCCAGTTCCGGTCGCATGATGCGCTGCAAACGCTAAAGCTGTGGCCTGCGGTACGCCGGGGAGAAGAGCGTAATATTTTTCCATTCCAGGAAGATGTTGACGTCATGTTTAATTCGGCGCTGATTTATGAACTAAGTGTTTTAAAGAAATACGCTGAACCGCTGTTGGAAAAAGTCCAGCCGACGGCTCCCGAATATGTAGAAGCAAGGCGGTTGCTGGATTTTCTGGAATATTTCCAGTCGGTTGACGACATGGATGTGCCGCCGAATTCCATACTGAAAGAGTTTATCGGAATGTCTTGTTTTTACAAGTAACATGAAAAATCCGCTGCCATCTAAAACCTGGCAGCGGATTTTTGTATTTGAAAACAGTTATTTGTTCGTTAGCTTGCGCGCCAATATTTTGCCCATGGGGCTTTCGCCGGTCAAGGCGGGGATATTTTGCCCTTGCCCCAAGCGGGCGAGGATGGCGTATACTTCCGGATTTTCTACCGGAGTTTGGGCGGTTGCGCGACTGCCGTATTCGTTGGTGAGAACAGTCGCCTCGGCAGGCGGAATGATCCGCCCTGGTCCGCCGACACAGCCGCCTTTACAGGCCATGCCTTCGACAAAATTAGCGGATAATTGCCCTTGCTTAATTTGTTCCAGTACTTTTTGACAATCAGGAATTCCGTCCACTTTCAATGGTGATAACTCCAAGGCCCTGCGGGGCACGAGTTTTTGCAGAGTTGCGGCGACTGCTTCACTGACACCGCCGGCGCGGGCATAAATCCTGCCGCTCCAAGAGGCTTGCGGATTTTTTTCTTCCGGTTGGTCGGCAGGAGAAATATCCGCAGCCGCAAAGATAGCCTGTAATTCCTGGAAGGTCAGGACATAATCAATTGCGCCCTGTAAATCAGGCAAAGTCGCTTCTGTTTTTTTGGCAATGCAAGGGCCGATAAAGACGACTTTGGCATCAGGAACCAATGTTTTGATAACGCGGCCGGAGGCAACCATTGGCGAAACAGATGGCGAAATATGGGTCTTCAAATCAGCGAATTTATTTTCAATCAGTTTAATCCAAACCGGGCAGCAACAACTGGTGATCATGAAATCGGTTGCTGTTTTTACATGCTCATCAAACTCGAACGCCTCTTTAATGGTAATTAAATCTGCATACAATGCCGTTTCCACTACGTCGGTAAAGCCAAGCCGCAACAAGGCGGATCGCAATTGGCCCGGTGAGACATCGGGGCCGAATTGCCCGACGAAGGCCGGAGCGACAGTAGCATAGACCGGATTTGTTTTTTGCTGCAATAAATTAATAAGGGGAACAAACTGGGATTTTTCTGCCAGAGCGCCAAAGGAACAGGCGCTAATACAAGCACCTTCTCCCAGGCAGCGGTCGTAATCAATTTTTAATACGCCAAATTCATCTTTGCCGATTGCTCCTAACGGACAAATTTGTTCACAGTTTCGATTGTTTTGCGGACATAGTTCGCAAGCGGCGGTATTGGCAACGATTACCGGACCATTATCCATGCCCATCAAAGCTTCTTCATCCGTTTCTGCCAATACTGCATCTGAATCGTGCGGATTTAAGCCCATGGCAATCCGGATTTGGTTTGCGACTTGACGGCGGCTGGCTTGGTCCTTGAATTCGTTGTGAACCAGTTGGCAAATTTCTTCCCGCCGGTTAAACAATTGCCCTTCCCAGGCCGCTTTGGCAACCTGGTATAAGATCTTGGGGCGAAGATCAAGCGAAGAAGGTTGTCCTGGCATACGATCACCTCGTTTTTCGTTATGTTTATAATATAGTATATTGGCGGTCCGCGTAGAATTTCCTACGTCACCAAATGGCAGGCTGTATAATGATCTGTACCGGTTACACTTAATTCCGGAGATGCTTTTCGGCAGATTTCCATTGTATAACGACACCGGTTATGGAATTTACAACCCGAAGGCGGATCAAGAGGGCTGGGGATGTCACCGGCTAATAGGATTCGTTTCCGTTGGCTCTCCAGCGTGGGATCAGGGATCGGAATCGCGGAAAGCAACGCTTGGGTATAAGGGTGCAATGGATGGGAATACAACTCTTCCGTCGACGCTAATTCCACGATAGCGCCAAGGTACATTACGGCAACACGGGTGCTGATATGGCGAACCATGGATAAATCATGGGCGATGAACAAGTAAGTCAATCCAAGTTTAGATTGCAGATTCTCCAGTAAATTGATGATTTGCGCTTGGATAGACACATCCAATGCAGAAATCGGTTCATCACAAATGACCAGTTCCGGATTTACCGCCAAGGCGCGGGCAATTCCCACGCGCTGCCTTTGCCCGCCGCTGCATTCATGGGGAAAGCGGCTGCCGTGTTCCGGGGTGAGTCCTACTTGCTGCAAGAGCGAGGAGATGCGGGTTGCTTTTTCGCTTCCGCTTGCAAGCCTGTGAATGTCAAGTGGTTCTTCCAAAATGTTATTGATCGTCATCCTTGGATCCAATGAGGCGTAAGGGTCTTGAAAAATCATCTGTATTTGCCGTTTCAAACGCATGCTGTCGTGTTTGTTATATGCAGCGTGAAGGTCTTGTCCTTTAAAGTGCGCAGTTCCTGCCGTCGGTTGGTATAAGCCGGCCAGGGTTCGGGCCAGGGTGGATTTTCCGCAGCCGGTTTCGCCGACTAATCCCAATGTTTCGCCGGGAAATACGTTGAAGGTTACAGTATCGATCGCTTTTACAACAGCAGATGGCCGTCCTAAAAAAGTTTTACGGACAACAAACGTTTTGCTGAGGCGATCGACAGAGAGGATCGGCTGGTTCATTTACCCAATACCTCCCCTTGCAGCAGTTTTTGACGTAACGGGGAATCGGCATGGGCCAGCCAACAGCGGGTGAAATGCTGATCGCTGACCGGGAATAGATCCGGTTTTTGCCGACAGATTTCCATTGCATGGGGACAGCGGGGACCGAAGGAGCAGCCTTCGGCAACCGACAGCAGGTTGGGAGGCTGGCCGGGAATAGAGAGCAACTGTTTGTTTTTGCGGTCGGGCCGCGGGACAGATTGCAGCAGACCATACGTATACGGGTGCATGGGCCGGCGGTAGAGATCAATGGCCGGAGAGGATTCAACAATTTCACCGGCATACATGACCAATACGCGTTGGCATAGGCTGGCAATGACGCCTAAATCGTGGGAAATTAAAATAATTGCGGTATTGAATTGTTTGTTTTTGGAGCGCAGCAAATCGATAATTTGCGCCTGTATGGTTACATCAAGCGCCGTTGTCGGCTCATCCGCTATGATCAACTGCGGCTGACAGGCCAATGCCATGGCAATCATCACCCGTTGGCGCATCCCGCCGCTGAGTTGGTGGGGATATTGTTTCAGCCGGGTTTCGGGGGCCGGGATATCAACCGAACGCAGAGCGCTTTCCGCCTGCTGCAAGGCATCTTGGCAGGATAAGCCTTGGTGGTGCATAAATATTTCGGCAATCTGCAAACCAACCGTTAATACCGGATTCAAAGCCGTCATCGGGTCTTGGAAGATCATGCTGATTTGTTTCCCCCGGATTTGCCTCATTTTTTCTTCCGGGAAAGCGGTCAACTCTGTATCCTGGAAAAAAATCCGGCCGTTCAGCCGTTCACTGGGGGGCTGGGGGAGGATGCCGAGAATCGCCTGGGCGGTTGCGCTTTTGCCGCAGCCTGATTCGCCGACAATCCCTAGAGTTTCGCCTTGGTGTAACTGAAAACTTACGTGGTTGACTGCCAGAACGGATCCGGCATAGGTATGGAAAGCAATACTCAAGTCTTGTACATCCAATAAAAGTGACATAGTAACCGCTCCTATTTACGCATTCTGGGGTCCAGGGCGTCGCGCAGCCCATCACCGAGGAAATTAAAAGACAGCATCGTAAGGCTGATGGCTAAAGCCGGAAATAAAAGTTGAAAGGGGTAGGAGCGCAGGCTGACAACTCCTTCGGAGGCGAGAACACCCCAGCTTGCCATGGGCGCTGATACTCCCAAACCGATAAAGCTGAGGAACGCTTCGGTGAAAATGGCTTCCGGAATGGCCAGCGTGGTAGTGATCAAGATCGGTCCGAGGCTGTTTGGGATTAAATGGCGTACCAGTATTCTCGCTGGACTGGCGCCGCTTAACCGGGCCGCCAACACATATTCCTGTTTTTTTAGCGTTAAGATTTGGCCGCGGACAATGCGGGCCATCCCCAGCCAGTATACGAAACCAAGCGCCAGAAAAATGTTCATCAGGCCCGGTCCGAGAACCACCATGAGTAAAATAACGTATAGAAGAAGCGGGATGCCGTACAGGATGTCAACGATCCGCATCATGAGATTGTCAATGCGGCCGCCGGCATATCCGGCTATTCCGCCATAGAGAACGCCGACGGTGAGATTGATCAGGCTGGCCGCGATCCCGATGGACAAAGAAATCCGGGCGCCATACAAGATCCTGGTCATTAGGTCGCGGCCGAGATTGTCAGTGCCGAACCAATGGATGGATGATGGCGGCTGGTTTGCTTCCGGAAGGTTTTGATCGGCATACGAATAGCCGGAAAACAAGGGACCGATAATTGCCGTGAGACCGATGAGTAGAATACAAAGCAACCCCGCCATGGCCATTTTGTTCATTCGCAGGCGGTGCCAGGCATCTTGCCAGTAAGAGGAATTTTTCAACGAAGGTATGGCGGCATTGGACGGAGGAAAGGGGTTCGGTTGAAATGCAGCGGGTGAGAGTTTCATATCAGTCTTCCTTTCCTTCGTCGAGTTGAATGCGCGGGTCTAACAATGCGTAGGCAATATCTACGGCCAGGTTTAAGGTAACCAATAGAGCGCTGTAAAAAATTGTGACCCCTAAAATCACGGTATAATCACGGTTATAGATGCTGGTGACGAAATGCCGTCCCAACCCCGGGATAGCGAAGATGGTTTCAATGACAAAGCTGCCGGTCAGAATTCCGGCAATCAAGGGCCCTAAGTAGGTGACTACGGGGATTAACGCATTCTTGAGAGCATGGCGGGTCAGAATGGTGTATGGGGATAAGCCCTTGGCCCGGGCAGTGCGGATATAATCCTGCCCGAGGACTTCCAACATCCCGGAGCGGGTCAGCCGGGCAATAAATGCCGTGGGTAATCCCATCAAGGCTAAGGCCGGCAGCACTGTCGACGTCGGCCCCTCCCATAAGGCGGCCGGCAGCCAGTCCAACTGGAGGGCGAAGACAAAAATCAGCAGGGCGGCAAGGATAAAGCCGGGGACGGATATTCCAATGGTTGTCAGAAACATCGCAATGTAATCCGGCCAGCGGTTGTGGTAGACGGCAGCAATGATTCCGGCCGGGATTCCAAGGCAGATCGCCCAAAAGATGGCGATGGCGCCCAATTCGGCGGATACGGGAAAACTTTCCCGTATCATGTCGTTGACAGAGCGGTTTTCGTATTTAAAAGAAGGTCCTAAATCTCCGCTCGCAACATTGGCTATATAATCGGTGTATTGCTTCCATAACGGATCGTTGAGGTGATACCGTTCTTCCATGTTTTTTTGAATGGCTTCCGGCAGATTTTTTTCCGTGGTAAAGGGACCGCCCGGAATAGAGTGCATCAGAATAAACGTGGCGGTAACGATGGCGAATAACACAAGCAGCATCGATACCAGGCGGCGCAGAAGATAAGGAAGCATGGGTTCAACTCCTTCCTTGCTTTATCTCGTTAACAGCCTGTAATACCCACAGGGCACAGGGACCCCGCCCTCTTAGGTCGGGGATCAACAGGCTATAACACTCGAAATCCTAAAGGGAAACTTCGGCTTCGCGAAATCAAAGATTTCGAGCCTCAGTCTTAAGTTCGCTCTAAGGGTTCGGCGGGGGCAATAACCCCCTCCGAACCTAAGGCTCACTTATATTGCTCGATATAAGCTTCTTTGAAATAGACAACTCCAAGAACGGAGTGCAGAACGCCTTTTATATTTGGACGAATCAACAGCGGGCGGGTGTAAAAGTATACCGGGGCGATTACCGCGTCATCAAACAACATTTGCTCGGCGGCGTGCATGGTTTGCATTCGAACGGCTGGATCAGAAGCTAATTTGGCGGCTCTTACCAACCGGTCATAGTCGGGGTTCCTGTACTGGGCGTCGTTGTTGCCGCTGTCAGACATAAACATGTCGATGAACGTCATTGGGTCGGCGTAATCACCGATCCAGCCGTGGCGGGCGATTTGGTAATCGCCTTTGTGGCGGGAATTCAGGAATACTTTCCATTCCTGGTTGGTTAACGTGACGGTAACGCCTAAATTCTTTTTCCACATTTCCTGCACCGCTTCGGCGATGGCCTTATGCATTTCGTTTGTATTATAAAGAAGCGTGATGGAAGGTAAGCCGCGGCCGTCCGGATAGCCGGCATCAGCCAGGAGGCGTCGGGCCGCAGCGATATCATTGTCATTAAGATAGTTTCCGCCCACGATCCGGAAATCGGCCGCTGCTTCTGCATCGGCCAGGCCATAAGGAACCCAGGCCAGGGCTGGTTTTTGTTCGCCCTTGGTAACGTGCTGGATCAACGCTTCCCGGTTGATGGCCAGAGACAGCGCTTTGCGGACTTTCGGATCATCCAGCGGAGGTTTTGTTGTATTGAAGCAGAAAAAATAGGTTCCTAAAAACGGATTGATTTTCAAAACCCCCATTTTTAACAGCCGGGGATATTCAGAAACCGGGATATTTTCTCCCATGTCGATCTGGCCGTTCTCAAACATGGACAGCTCCGCGGCGCTGCTTTCCGTAAGGATGAATTCCAATCCCTTCATTTTAACGCGCGACGCATCCCAATAAAAATCATTCCGGCTGAATTCGATTTTGCTGTTGTGGATCCAGTTTGTTATTTTGAACGGCCCATTGCCAATCAAGGTTTTTGGTTCCGTCGCCCAGCGGTCGTTATTTTGAACCGTTTGGGAGTGGACAGGATAGTAAGTATGAAAAGCCGCCAGCGACAAAAAATAGGCGGTTGGCTGTTCTAAATGAACCTCCAAGATATATGGGTCGATCGCCCTGACGCCTATCTGGTCTTCGGCCACCAGCCCTTTATTGTAGGCTTCGCCATTTTTCAGATAGTACAATTGATAGGCATATTCGCTGGCCAGGGAGGGGTTTAACGCTGATTTCCAGGCATATTCGAAATCAGCGGCGGTTACTGGATCGCCATTTGACCAACGCGCGTTTTTCCGTAAGAAAAACCGGTAATGCAGTCCGTCTTCCGAGACGGTCCAAGCTTCGGCGACGGCCGGGATTGGTTGGTCATTCGGACCAATTGTCGTAAGACCCTCAAAGGTTTGGGCTTCAATATTCGCTTCCGGCAGCCCGGTCGATTTCCGGGGATCCAAGGTTTGCGGTTCTGCGCCTGCCGAGTAGCGCAAGACGTTTTTTGTCGATTTTTGCGCAGTCAGGCAGCCGGCGGTTAACGAACTGCTGATGATCAGCAAAAAAACGATGATAAACGGTTTTTTCCAATTCAAAGGTCAATCCTCCTGCCTGCAGATAGTATCTAAGCCGTTATTTCTTTTAAATGGCGGATATTTCCTGCCCGGTTGCAAGAATTAATTCCATTGACCAACAAAATTTGGGAGTGATATAATGATTTTACTGCATACACTTTGTTGCTGCGGCAATGTTTTCCCAGGAGGAACAATGAAACTGATTAGAGGTTTGGCAATTCCCGTATTGATATTGCTGCTATGGCTGTATGTCTCGATACAAGGTTTTTTTAATAGTTATCTTTTGCCTTCGCCGGTTACGATTGCCGATACCATGGGGCAGTTGATTGAAAACGGACTGTTGCTGAAACATATCGGCATCAGTTTATACCGTGTTTTATTGGGGTTCAGCTTAACGTTTATTCTGGCCTTTCCACTGGCAGTAGTGCTGGGCATGAATCAAAAGTGGAATGATTATTTTGATCCGGTTTTGGATTTTATCCGGCATGTTCCGCCGTTAGCCTGTGTTCCCTTGTTGATTTTGTGGTTTGGCATCGGTGAACCGCCCAAAATTGCCATTATTATGCTGGCAACTTTTTTTCCGGTCTTTTTAAACACTCTCAACGGGGTATTAGGGTGTGACAAAAAATTGCTCGAAGTTGCCCACGTGTTTGAATTCACAGCCATGGACCGGTTCCGGCGGATTATTCTCCCTTCTGCCTTGCCGTCGATTATTTTGGGGATGCGCCTTGGGCTGGGGTACAGTTGGCGCTCGTTGATCGGCGCCGAACTGATTGCCGCCTCGTCCGGTATAGGGTACATGATTATTGACGCGGAACAAATTTCCCGGCCGGATATTATTTTTGTCGGCATCCTTACGATTGGCCTGTTTGGCTATTGCATTGACTATGGATTTTTAAAACTTACGGAGTATCTGATGCCGTGGGAGGACAGGCAGGTGGACTATGGCCGGGGTTGAAATTCGGGAAGCGACGAAAATCTATTACATCAAAGGCAATCCGGTTTATGCCTTGTCGGATATCAACCTGTCGATTGCTGACGGCAGCTTTGTTACGGTTGTCGGCAAGAGCGGGTGTGGGAAAAGCACCTTGTTGCGGCTGATTTGCGGGTTAGAGCCATTGACGTCCGGGACAATTGCCTTCACGGTAGACGGCTGCATGAAAAGCCGGTCCGAACAGAGGATCAGCATGGTTTTCCAGGAGCCGCGGTTGATGCCTTGGCTGACGGTGGAACAAAATATGGCGATGGCGCTTATTCATGAACCGGATAAACAAAAAGTGAAGGCGATAGTAGACCACTTTCTTTCCCTGCTCGGCTTGAAACGGTTCAAAGACGCGTATCCACGGCAGATTTCCGGCGGTATGGCGCAAAGAACTGCAGTCGGCAGGACGTTGTGTTACGATCCGGACCTGATTTTAATGGATGAACCGCTCGGCGCGTTGGATGCATTTACCCGGCGCAACTTGCAAAAAGAAATGGTGGACCTTTTCCTACACCAGCGAAAAACCATCGTTTTTGTTACCCATGATGTGGATGAAGCTGTTTTTTTAGGCCAGAAAACGGTAGTTTTGGAAGCCGGCCGGGTTATCCGGGAGGTGGCGATCCCGCTCGACTATCCCCGGGTGATAACAGACCAAGCTTTCTTTCTTTTGCGGGAGGATATCATGAATACGATTATGAGCGATTAAGTGTTTGTAAACCAAGGAAAAGGAGTTGACAACTGTGAAAAGGATTGGAAAGTTTCTTGTGCCGGTTTTATTGACAGTGATGATCGTTGCAGGCTGCGGCGGGCAAACCAAGAAAGAACAACCTGCACCAAAAGTAGATACCATTACTATCTCCTATGTAAAATTACCGCTGAATATTCCTTCCATCGTGGAAAAAAAGCAAACTTTGTTTGAAAAGGAATTCGGCAAAGAGAATATTAAGGTAGTTTTTCCGGAGATAACGGAAGGACCGAAAATGACGGAAGCGATGGCGGCAGGTTCTTTGGATTTTTCCAATGCGTTAGGCGGAACTTCGGCCATACTGGCAGCGTCAAATGGGGTAAAACTCAAAGTGATTGGCATGTACAGCCGGGCGCCCAAAGCCTTTACCCTCATGGCTAAAGATCCTGCGATCCAAACGGTTGCTGACCTGAAAGGAAAACAGGTCGCCGGGCCGAAAGGGACAATCCTTCACCAGTTGTTGTTGGCGGCAGAGGCGAAAGCCGGGTTGAAAGCGGATGACGTTGCTTTTGTCAACATGGGCATCCCGCCGGCTGTGACTGCAATGATGAATGGAAACGTGGCAGCAGCGCTGGTTGCAGGACCGGCAGTATCACAAGCCGTGGCGGCAGGGGCGCATATCGTCACTACCGGTGAAGGCTTGCTAGATGCAACGATTGTCATTGCCGTGCGGGAAGATTTTTTGACGAAGCATCCGGATTTGGTAAAACGGTATATGAATGTCCATGCGACCAGTTTGCAATATATGAAGGACCATCCGGATGAGGTGTACAAAATGACGGCGGAGGAAACGGGACTTTCGGTGGAACAGGTTAAGAATATGTACGGATTGTATGATTTTGATCCAACGATCAAAGAAAGCGATATTGTTGACTTGGAAAAAACGCAGGAGTTTTTGAAGCAAAACGGTATGCTGACAAAACCCATCGATATTCGAAGTATGATTGCAGTAGTGAAATAATGTGTCTTACGCAACCAAATAGAGCCGTATCGAAACAGTTGTTTCGATACGGCTCTATTTGGCTTTTTGAAAAGGGGCAAGCTGTATGAATACTCTTTGTGTTTGCTCGCTTACATATAAATCCTATTGCAAATTGCCAACGGATAATCTTCCAAAAGCGGAGGTCAAGTGACAACGTCGAAGCGTTGGATATTATCCGTTGGCAGGGACAAATCCAACTCGTCGATTTATTTTTTCGGAATGGAATACACCAAAGGAATGGAAAACGCCAAAGGAATCACAGTGAAGAGGAAAGCGGAGTGCAACCCGATGACATCGGCCATTGCGCCGGTAATGGCTGCTCCCAGTCCGCCCAGACCGTAAGCAAAGCCCATCATCATGCCGGAAGCCATGGCGGCATTGTCCGGCATCATTTCTTGCGCCCAAACAACCGAAGACGGCATAGCGCTCAGCAACGCCGCACCGCTTATAAACAATAGAATCCATGCGTTTGAGGCGGTTACGCTGCTGTTCAGAAAGAGGTATAAAGCGGGTACACATAAGAACAGTGACCAAAGAATTGTATTTTTGCGGCCGAAGCGATCTCCAAAGTATCCGCCGATGACACTGCCGATAGCTCCGCCGACGAGAAAGACCGTAATCATGTTTGCGGCGAGAGTTGGAGATTGCCCTTGTTGAACAATCCAGACCGGCAAGAATGTCGGGATGGCTACATGAGCCCAGGAACGCAGTCCCATAACGACATTTAATTTGATGATCCCGGGGGTTTTATACCAAACGGGGGCGTTTTCACTATTTTGATTGGAAGTGACAGCAATAGGTATACGATGAATATTTTTCATATAGTAAGCAATTGTTAAAGCAAAAGCCGGGATAACCAGCCATGGCAAGCTATCGAGGCCATATTGAAAAATGAAATAAATAACAACAGCCGGAGCAATCGCGAACCCAACATTACCTCCGCCGATGAATAAGGCAATAGCAATACCTTTATGGGCCAACGGCGTAATTTTTCCCATCATGCTTGATCCAAGGGGGTGAAAAAGAGCGGAGCCAATTCCGGCAAGAATGACAAATGCGAAAAGTACCGGAATGTTTGGCACAAGAGTTGTTGTGCAAATAAAGACCGCACTGGCAGGAAAAGTGAATAAAATAAGCCAGGAGTAGCCGTTTTTGTCCATGCAATAACCCAAAAATGGTTGGGTAATGCTCGACGTGATAGCATAAACCATTACGAGAAGCCCGCTGGTCGTTAATGACATTCCGAGCCCTGCAATAATTGCCGGCAGCAAGCCGGGTAAAAAATTATTGTAAAAATCACTGATAAAATGACCCAACGTTAAGAGTACCATCGAAAAAAAACCGTGATTGTTTGTTTGCTGGGTTGTCGGATTGTCTTGTTTAGGATAAGTCATCTTTGTCGTGATGGCATCCGCAACTGCAGTCATGGGGATGGCTGTCATCTACTATTTTAACCATGTCAAGCTGGCTTTTTACCTGAGCTTTTATATGGTCGATATAGCGGCGGCGGAGTATACTCTGTTCCGTTAATTCTTCTGCCGTTAACCCGCATTCCCGGCTTTTGCGGGCCAACTCGTTGATCCGGGTAATGTCTTCTGAAGTGATCATGCTATTTTCCCTGCCTTCAACTTATTTTCCTGAGCAAATCGTATCAAATTATTAGTATAGTGTCAACGAAGGAAGGATCGAACCGGAGACGGCGTTTGCGAACAGAAAATGCACAAAGCAGTCTTGGTTTTATACTCTGGATATGGTATGATAACTGAATAATCCCTGTATATGTTAATATTTTTCAATGGAGCGTGATCTTATGAAAGTTGTAATAACAATTGTCGGTCAGGACCGGGTTGGTATCATCGCTATGGCGAGCAACGTATTGGCAGAGAACAAAATTAATATCTTAAATATTAACCAAAATATTGTGGAAGGTTTTTTTAATATGGTCATGATTGCCGACATGGATAATTCTTTGATCAGTTTGAAAGAATTGCAGCAGATCCTTGGCGAAAAAGGCCGTGAAATGGGCTTGGAAATCAAGGTGCAGCATGAGGAAATTTTTGAAATTATGCACAGAATTTAATGGGAACAGCGTGAAATAAGGAGGCCATTATGTCAACAATCCAAGATATTTTAGAAACAAACCGGATGATTGAAGAAAACAAACTGGATGTCAGAACCATTACTATGGGGATTAGCCTTCGTGATTGCGCTAATCCGGATACAACTGTTTTCTGTCAGAATATATACGACAAAATTACCAAAACGGCTGAAAAATTGGTCCGTGTTGGGGAAGATATTGAAGCCGAATTTGGCGTACCGATCATTAACAAACGAATCTCGATCACCCCGATTGCGATCGCAGCCGAAAGCTGCCGCACAGATAGCTATGTTCCCGTGGCAGAGGCGCTCGATCGGGCGGCCAAGACGGTAGGGGTGAACTTTATCGGCGGTTTTAGCGCGCTGGTAGAGAAAGGGTATACGAAGGGAGACCGGACTTTAATCGCTTCGCTGCCGGAAGCGTTGGCGAAAACAGACCGGGTCTGTTCTTCTATAAACCTGGCTTCAACGAAAGCCGGTATTAATATGGATTGTGTCCGCGAGATGGGCGAAACGATCAAACGGATTGCGGAATTAACCGCCGATAGGGATGCAATCGGCTGCGCCAAACTTGTGGTGTTTGCCAATGTTCCGGAAGATAACCCGTTTATGGCCGGCGCTTTCCATGGGGTTGGCGAGGCAGAAACGGCGATTAACGTGGGTGTAAGCGGCCCCGGCGTCGTGAAACGGGCGCTGGAAGATGTGAAAGGCAAAGATTTCGGCGTGGTTGCTGAAATGATTAAACGGACTGCGTTTAAGATCACCCGTGTTGGCCAATTGGTAGCCCAGGAAGCTTCGCGGCGATTGGGAGTTCCGTTTGGTATCATTGATCTTTCCCTGGCGCCGACTCCGGCGGTTGGCGACAGCGTTGCACATATCCTGGAAGAAATGGGTTTGGAAAGTTGTGGAGCGCCTGGTACTACGGCTGCGCTGGCGTTGTTAAACGATGCCGTTAAGAAAGGCGGCCTGATGGCTTCTTCTTTTGTCGGCGGCTTAAGCGGCGCGTTCATTCCTGTTAGTGAAGACGCCGGTATGATCGCTGCAGTGGAGTGCGGCAGTTTGAGTTTGGAAAAATTAGAAGCGATGACGTGTGTCTGTTCTGTAGGTTTGGATATGATTGCTGTTCCGGGCGATACTTCGGCAGCGACAATTTCCGGGATTATTGCCGATGAAGCAGCAATTGGCATGATCAATAACAAAACGACTGCAGTCCGGATTATCCCGGTACCGGGTAAAAAAGTCGGCGACCAGGTTGAATTTGGCGGGTTGCTCGGCTATAGCCCGATTCTGAAAGTCAATCCCTTCCGGCCGGACGAATTTATTGCCCGCGGCGGACGGATCCCCGCACCGGTGCGCAGCTTAACGAATTAATTGTTTGCTGTTGTAGAACGTCTGGTTGCAAAATAATCGGATTGGAACCGCTTGGGAGAATTGTCATTTATGTTGACTGCGGCTATGAAAGAAAAAATACTGCATGTTCTGGAAAAAGAGTATGAAGGTACAACGACGGGGCTTGTTTATTCGAGCCCCTTTGAGTTGTTGATTGCTGTTATTTTATCGGCGCAATGTACGGATACGCGGGTTAACATGATTACCCCGCGATTGTTTCCGGCCTATGGATCCGCGGAGAAAATGCTGGCCTTAACCCAAGACCAATTGGAAACGTTGATCCGGGATTGCGGACTGTATCACAGTAAAGCCCGCAATATTTTGGCAACGTGCCATCACTTGGTCAGGGATCATGGCGGATTGGTCCCGGCAACGTTCGAAGAACTGATCTGCTTGCCGGGGGTTGGCCGGAAAACTGCGAATGTCGTCCTTAGCCAACTGTTTGACATTCCGGCAATTGCTGTGGATACGCATGTGTTCCGTGTTGCGAACCGTTTACAACTGACGGCAGGAAATACTGTGCGGCTTGTGGAAGATGAATTAATGCAGCTTATTCCTAAAGAAAAATGGGGTGCCGCGCATCATTGGCTGATTTGGCATGGACGGAAAATTTGCAAGGCCAGAAAACCGTTATGCTTCGAGTGTCCGGTAAATAAATTGTGTCCAAGTGCTGCCCAATATGGATTTTCGTTGGAAAAAGAAGAACATGACATTGTATAATTATTTATATTATGTTATAATTATTCATGACGATGGGAGTGATGAATATGATCCTTCGCAAAGCCAAATTCAGCGATGTGGAAGCAATATATCATCTTATTAATGATTATGCGGATAAAGGTTTAATGCTGGCGCGGTCAAGAAATGTTCTGTACGAAAGCCTGCGGGAATTTACACTGGCGGAAGACAACGGAATCATTGTCGGTGTAGGCGCTTTGCATCTATGCTGGAACGAACTGGGGGAAGTACGGGCGTTGGCAATTGCACCCTCTGTAGCGCGGACTGGCATCGGTAGGATGATTGTTGAAAAACTGACGGAAGAGGCGCGGGAAATCGGTGTCACGACGTTGTATGCCTTAACCTATCAGCCCGGTTTTTTTGCCAAGCTGGGGTTTGACGAAAAACCAAAAGAAAGCCTGCCGCATAAATTGTGGAAAGAGTGCATCAACTGTGCAAAATTCCCGAATTGTGACGAGATCGCCATGGTAAAAATGTTATCATAAAACTATGTGTAAAAGCATACCTCTGCCCGGCTGCTGATTGGCCGGCAGGGGTTATTTTTTGGTACACCAGAAAGTATAACATTTTCCTCTACGCACAGACTGTAAGATCCCTTGTGAAGGGATCAACAGTCTGTAACTCGAAATAAGTGCGACTATACCCAAAGGGCACAGGCACTTCAGATGGCGGTATCCATCTGAAGCAAGTCTTCTATATCTCGTGTACATAGGCGCAACCAGCGGCTTCCACCGTCGCTATGAAAGCTCGGCGCAAGCCGGGTTTTCTAATATTGGCAGGACTGTGCGGGTCCTAGGTTTAATATAATACTGTTATGGATTATAGGCAGGAGGCGCTGTGATGCTGAAGTTGCACTGTTTATCCTTGGGGGGCAGCAAACGGGACGAATTTATTCTTGATTATCAAAATTCGGTATTTTTATTGCCGAGTTCTTTTTTGTTGAACCAGGTCCGGGAAAAGATGAGTTCCCGTTGCGTCGGCCATGAGCAGCTAAAATTATTGTCGTTTGATGAACTGGTCGTGGATATTCTGCGGCAGGCCGGAATCCGCCGGGAAAGGATCGACAGGCTGACGCAGGAAATGCTGGTTGGACATATTTTAGACGGTTTGGCGAAAAACGGGCAATTGCCGTATTTTAGTAAAATATCCAGTTTTCCAGGGTATATCAGTACGGTAACCGATTTGTTGGGTGAAATAAAGCGCTCCGCTACTTCCCCGCAGGAGTTTCGTTATGCAGTTGAGGCTAAGGAGATGACTGGAAAAGACCAAGAGGTATCTTTAATTTATGCAGCGTATCAGCAGGCCTTATCTGCGCTTGGACTTGCTGATCTGGAGGAAATATACCTGTTGGCGGCCAGCGCTTTGTCGGCGGAAACGTTCACATTGCCGTACCGGCATCTGTATGTCAGCGAATTTTATATTCTTACGTCGCTGCAAATTAAAGTCTTATTGCAATTAAGCCGCAAAATGGCGATTGACGTCGCTTTATTATACGAAAAAAGCCGCCCCCGTTTATATGCAGCGGTGGAAGATACGGTGAATACCTTGATTGGCAGCGGTTTTGCCGCTGATTACCATCAAGCGGAAGAACGGGATGGTGTATTGGACCATATCCGCAAGCACCTCTTTTCCGGACCGGTGCCGGTTATTGCAGCAGATGACCGCATCGCGGTTCTTATCAGTCCGCGGCAGGCTAAAGAAATCAGCGAAATCACCAACCAAGTCAAGCTGGTTTTACAAACTGGACAATATAGGCCCCAGGATATTGCGGTAGTAGTCCGTGATACAAAGGTCTACGGCGATTTACGAACCGCGTTTGCCCGGGTAGGGGTTCCGGTAAGCATGACGTGGGATGAACCGGTAACCGGACGTCCGTTAGTCCAATTTATTCTTAATTGTTTTGCCGCACAGATGAATGATGGGGAACGGCATACGGTGAAAAATCTGTTGAAGTCGCCGTTGTCCGAAATCTGTCTGGGGTTGGACGCCGATCTGCTGGAGTATACCCTCTTAACTAAAGTGATCCGTAATTGGACGGATTGGCGGAGAAGCATACAGGAGGCTTTTCCAGATCAGTCCCAAGCCGGTTATGCCGACCAATTTGTCCGGTTGCAGACTTTGGTGGCGGGAGTTCCGAAAAACGGCACCTGCGCTGTTTTGTCAGCGTCGGTAAAGAAACTGATACGGCATTTGTCAATTCCTGAAAATATCGGCAAGCTGTATCGGACAGGAGTCTTGACCCTGGCGTTGCTCAAGGCGGAATTGCATACTGTGGAAGAAATTGAGAATGCTCTCGATGATTTGGTCCATGGTTTCGAGTTACTGGGCAAAGAGAGGGAAGCGCTTTCGCTTGCAGATTTTTCCCGCTATTTCCAGCAGGCAGTTGCCGGGAGGAAAGTCCGTTTAGAACAGCGGGATTCGACCGGTGTACAAGTTGTAAGCCCAACTGCCGTTCGCGGTGTCCGATTCCCGGTTGTTTTTGTACTTGGCCTGGCGGAGGGCGAGTTTCCTCAGCATCAGCGGGAAAATTGGCTATACAACGAAACCGAGCGCCGGCAGTTGTGGGATGTGGGTGTAGCTATGGATACTGATCGGCTGCAAAGGGCCCGCGAGGACCTTTATTTCGCAATTGCCGTATCAATGGCGGATGAACGCTTGATCCTCAGCGGTTTAGAAGATCCAAACCGCTTGGCGTCGCCGTATATCGACGAAACGTTGGGTTTGTTTACTGCCGGCAGTGTATCGTACCAGCGGTTTGACCTGAACGAATGGTTTATCGCCGACTACCAAAAAATCGGCAGCCGGCATGAATTGGTTGCCAAAACGTTAATGGAGCATTTTGCTGTTCGGCCTGATATGCCGAAGGAAGTCATGCAGTATGTTTGGCATTGTTGTTTGGATGAAGAATTTAAGCGGCGGTTGGCTGTTCTGCAGCATCGCTCCGGCCCTGGTTTTTCAGTATACGACGGTTTGTTGGCAAAGCCGGAAGTAATTGCCGCTTGCCGCCGACTGGCGGAAGCGAAAGGAACTTTCAGTATTTCGGCGCTGGAAACGTATGCGCAATGTCCGTTTGCTTATTTTGCCCGATATTTGCTGAAACTGGATGGTTGGGAGGAACAAGACGAAGAGGTGGGGCTGGACATAGCGGGGACGATTTACCATGCCGTTTTGGCAGAGTTCATGCAACTGCATCGTGACCAACTGCTGAACCCGGCGCAGCTCGCGGTGTATCAGCAGGAATTAGCGGATTTATTCCAGGCAGTCTATCGGCGGATGATTGAACAGGGGAAACTGGTCTGCGGCGATTTATGGAAGTATGATGAGCATTATTTTATCCAGGTGTTAAACCAGTGGCTGCTTTTTGAATTGGGCGAGCAGGCGGCGGAAGGCGCCGTGGGCAGGCCGCATCATTTAGAATGGGATTTCGGTCCTTTGGAATTGACAAACGATAACGGGCAAGTGGCGGTACGCGGTAAAATTGACCGAATCGACCTGTGTAATGATGCGTATATAGTTACGGATTATAAACGGAACCGGTGTCCGGGTTTTGGCGAGTTGAAGACAGGGCTGGATCTCCAGATCGCCTTGTATATTTTGGCCGTTGAACGGCAACTGGGCGAAAAAACCGGCAAGAAAACTGCCGGCGGCGGTTATTACTCCATTGAAGGCTGCAAGAAAGACGGTGGGATGTGGAAGGCGGAGTTGAGTGACGGTCTGGCGTTTCGCAAACGGAAACGAAACGGCGATCTGGCGGAGCAAGAGTGGAGTGAACTGCAAGCCACTGTGATCTCATATGCCGTACAATACGCAAACCAGATCCGCCAAGGTTATTTTCCGGTTTTGCCGGGAAAGGCATGCCCGGATTATTGCCCCGCCATAGGTATTTGCCGTTATGACAAATACCGGATGGAAGCGAAGCGCCAGGAGGAACAAAACAATGAATAAATATACACCTGTACAACAAGCGGCGATTACCGGCACAGGAAATATTGTTCTTTCAGCCGGAGCTGGATCTGGGAAAACCCGGGTGTTGGTAGAACGGTATATTCATATTTTAAGTCAAAAAAAATCAAGCTGTGAAAACATTTTTGCGGTCACATTTACCAATAAGGCCGCGAAAGAAATGAAAGAGCGTATCCGAAACCAGATCAAGGAGTTGCTGCGCGCTTCCGGCGATGCTGCCGAACGGGCTTTTTGGGAGAAAACAAAACAGCAGCTTGAATATGCGCCGATTTCTACGATCCATAGTTTGTGTGGCCGGATTTTACGGGAAAATCCTGTGGAAGCGGTGCTTGATCCGAATTTTAGTATATTGGATGAAGTGCAGTCGGATTTGCTGCTGAAGGAGGTAGTCCAGTCCGTGCTGCAAAAAGCGGTAAAAGCCGATGCGGAATGGCTGGATCGTTTAGCCTATGCGTACGGCAAGAAAAGCTTGTCAGGGGCATTTGTCGCTTTATATAAAAAATGTGAAATTCCGCTTGCCATGGGCCGGCTGGATTTAGCCGGCCTGTTGGCGCCGTACCGGCAGAACCTGGAGCGGGAAGGGGCAATGAAAGAAGAGTTAAAGAATGTTTGTCAGGAGTTGCTTTCGTTTCATGCAGGGACTGCGAAAAAGACCGCACATTCTTTGGCCATAGATAAGATCCGTGAAAATTGGTTTGAAATAGCGGACGCAATCAACTGTTATGGCAGCGGTGGTGAAGAACATGTGGAAGCGGCGCGCAGAGTGGAAAACTATCTCGGTTGTTTGCAAACCCGTTCCAAAGATAAGGACATCGTGAACTGCCTTCGCAGCTTGCTTGACGATTTGCGGCAGCTTGTATTAACGCATAGGGCCTTGGCGTTATTACCGGCTCTGCACCAGTATTTAACGGAGATCCACGAAACGATTGGTAAACGAAAAAACAGCCTCCATGCGTTGACTTACAATGATCTTGAACAACGTACCTGGAAACTGTTATGCGACAATACGGAAGTTTGCCGGAAATATCAAAGCCGTATCCATCAGATTATGGTGGATGAGTTCCAGGATACGAATGACCTACAACGCCAGATTGTTTATTTGCTTTGCAGCGGCGATCCGGAAGTTTTGCAGGGGGAAAAGTTGTTTGTGGTTGGCGATCCCAAACAATCCATCTATCGTTTCCGGGGAGCGGATGTCAGCGTGTTTGACCGGGTTGGCCGGGATGTTGCAGCGGCCGGAGGAAAATTACTGGATTTGGATACCAATTTCCGCTCGGTGGACGGCTTGCTGGAGGTATTCAATGATCTGTTCACCAAGTTGATGGGAACAGAGGATGATTTAATTCAATTTAAACATTTGCAGGCCTACCGGTGTTGTTCCGAGAACCTTCCTTGCGTTGAATTACGTGTGATCGACAAAGAAGCCCTCAACCCGGAAGACGAAGGGTTGGAAAAGCAGGCGGAAGGGTTGGCTCAGCGCATCCGTACCATGGTGGATGGCCGGGAATGTATTATCCGCGAAGGAACACAAAGCAGGCCGGTTTCTTATTGCGACGTCGCAATTTTATTTGCTGCCAGTACAAATGTGTCCGTCTACGAAGCGGCTTTGCAACGCAACCATATCCCCTATTATATTTTGGGCGGACGGGGGTTTTATCAAAGCCAGGAAATTTGCGATATGCTGAATTTATTGCGGGTTGTGGACAATTGTTACAATGAAACGGCGTTAACCGGTGTATTGCGCTCGCCTTTCTTTATGTTGTCGGATGAGACCTTGTTGTGCCTAAAAATGCAGGATAAAACACTTTGGCAAGGTTTGCAGAACGCTGTCGGAAACGAAGAATTGACAGCAGAAGAGCGGGAGGCGGCTGGCAGGGCTTACCGGATTATCGGAAAACTGCGCCGGTTATGCGGTTTCATAAAAGTAGCGGATCTATTAAAAATAGCATTGGAAGATACCCAGTATGCGGAATTGGCCCTTACAGAATTTATGGGTTTGCAAGTTTATGCGAATATCTATAAGTTAATTGACATAGCAGAGGCGTTTCACTCGGAAGATTTTGCCGCCCTCAACGACTTTTTGCAATACGTCGAGACCTTGGCCGGGCAGCAGGCCGAAGAAAGCGCTGAACAAATTGAAAGCGAAACCGGCGATACGGTGAAACTGATGACGGTCCACAAGGCAAAGGGCCTTCAATTTCCGGTCGTTTTTTTGCCGGATATGCAGCGGCGTTTCCATGAAGACGCTGCGCCGGCCATCTGCGGGTCTTCCGGCGGCATTGGGATCAAGGTCCCGGATGACAGGGGAAACCTTGTGGAAACTCATTTTTATAAGGAAACTGCCGCGCGGGAACGTAAATTAGCATTTTTGGAAATGAAGCGGTTGTTGTATGTCGCATTTACGCGCGCGCAGGATTATTTGGTATTGTATGCCATGATGGAAAAAAATAAAATCCCTGTTGACAAGGATTTTTTAGAATTAAATTCGTTTTTTAAATGGCTGGGAAAAATTTATGCTTTTGAGGATAATGAAACATTGCCGGATAGTTTGCCGGCAGGGCTTGGAAAAATTATTGTTTCCCGTGAACAGCCGGATCGAATGTCAGCATCGGCAGCGGGAGCCGACGTGGTTTGCTCCCTTCAGCAAATCGCTGAGCCCGACCCTGCTGAAATCAGCGCGCTGACAACTGTTTTGGCACCGGTTCGCGACCAGCATCCGGATGCGGTCCGGACTTATTCGGCCAGTTCGCTATTGTTATACCGTCGTTGTCCGCGGGCGTTTTTTTATCGCTATGTGGCAGGATTGCCAGAGGTGGATGTTCGTTTGGCCGATTTGCCGGCAGGAGGAGGCGCCCCTGCGCAGTTAGTTGGATTGGCTGTCCACCGTTTTTACGAAACTATGCGTCCGGACGATGATGCGGCCGAGAAGCTGTTGTCAGCGGTACAGGAAACTGTTCCGGCGGAATGGGTTGCCGAGGTGGTAAAAGCAGCCGAGCCGTTGGCGTTGCAGCACCGGGACAGCGTTTTTTTTCGCAGCGTCACCGAACGGATATGGCGCCGGGAATGGCGGTTTAACTATTATATGCAGGCAACAGACGGAAGGCTGCCGGGCCAATTTTCGTTTACCGGCAGTGTGGATTGTTTGCTGTCCTATCCTGACGGTTCTCTGGGCATTGTTGATTATAAAACGGATTCGGTCGATCCAGTTGACTTTGCCGCAAAAGTGGATACTTATCGTTGGCAGCTCGGCTTATATACATTGGCGGCAGGGGCTGTTTATGGGCGGCCCGTAAAAGACGCGCAAATTTATTTTGTCCGTTTGGATAAGGCGGCAATGGTTTCGGTTGGCGTGAAAGAGTTAGCAGCAATCCAGCAGGAAATTATGGAGGTTTGCCGGTACATTACCGCGCACGGCGAAGAAGAACAGTACCAATGCAATACCGACTGGTGCGGCTATTGTAATTTTGGCGCTTTTTGCCCTGGGAAAGCGTAAATTCGAAAATTCATGTCTCAAGAAAAGAAATGCAGCGGCGTTCGCGCTTCGTTCGAAGGTGCGAACGCCGCTGCGCCGGCCGTTATTTCGTTAGTGTCAGTTTTGTTCCTGGCGGTACGATTTGCACCGGGATTTGAAACCGTTTTTCCACGGCTGTTTTAAAGTCCTCGGGGGATTGTTCGATGAGCGGCCAGGTATTGTAGTGCATGGGAATCACAATCCGTGGTTTTAACATGCCGACCGCTTCTGCCGCGTCTTGCGGACCCATCGTATAGTTATCGCCGATTGGCAGGAGGGCGTAATCGATTTTCTCTAACCGTCCCAACAGCTCCATGTCGCCGAACAAGCTGGTGTCACCGGCGAAATACACAACTACGCCAAAAAAATCGACGATAAATCCACAGGCGTGTCCGCCGGGGATCCCTGACCCGTGGAAAGCGGGCGTGATGCGTACGGAACCGAAGTCAAATTTGTGTTTGCCTCCTAAATGCATGGCGTGTGAACTGCAGCCTTGCTGTGCGCATAAATTTGCAATTTCTGCAGTGGAAATGACGACTGCCTTGGTTCGTTGGGCGATATCAAAGGTGTCGCCTAAATGGTCGCCGTGGGCATGGGAAACCAATATGAAATTGCAAGAAATTTTTTTCGGATCGGTTGTGTTTAGCGGATTGTTTGTGAAGAATGGATCGAATAGCAAGCCAACTTGATTGTGGAGTAATTGAAAACAAGAATGGCCATAGTAATGCATCTGCACCATAATGAGAAACCTCCTTGGCTAAAAGTTTTAATTATATAAAATATTCGCGCATTATTGCCGAGTCCCTTTTATTTTTTTTGGGGGTGACATTTTTTTGCAGGGCTAAACCATTTTATGAAGAATCATATACTAATGAATATTTATTTGGAGGGGTATCATGATACCGGTTATTTCATTTGTTGGCAGATCAGACTGCGGGAAAACAACCTATCTGGAGAAACTCATTCGCGAACTGAAAAATCGCAATTACAAAGTCGCGATTCTTAAACATGATGTTCATGGCTTTGAAATGGACCGTCCGGGAAAAGATACTTGGCGCCATGCCCAGGCCGGAGCCGATGTCGTGTGTATTTCATCGCCGCAAAAAATGGCAATGATTAAGAAGGTGGACCAGGAACTTACTTTGAAAGAGGCCGTACAGTATATCGACGGAGTTGATATCATTTTTACCGAAGGCTATAAGCGGGAAGCGGAAACAAGGGTCGAAGTTTTCCGCAGCGCTGCTTGTGACAGCCCGCTTTGTCAGAGTGATGAATTGTTAGCCATGGCCTCTGATATTGTAGTGTACGATAACGTGCCGACCTTCAATTTGGATGATCCTGCGCCAATGGCCGATTTTTTGGCAGCAAAGGTATTGGGGAAATAAGAGATTTTGATTTTGACCGGCAAGCACCACGCCGGCCGGGTTTTACGGATATCTGAAAATGGAGTTATGATTGTAATAGCCCGGCTGGCAAGACCAGTCGGGTTGTCTTTAAGAATAGCAATTGACAATGTAAGGCACTCATGCCGAAGGGGAATGAAAAATGGAATTCATGAATGCAAAACCGTTGAGTGAAGCGTGGAAGATTCTATTTGAAAGCCTTGAAGGAAATAGTATGGAAACGGAAACTGTGGCTTTGCCGCAATCCCTTGGAAGAATTCTGGCAAAGGATCATATTGCGCAAGAGGATATCCCTTCCTTCAGCCGGTCGACGGTCGATGGATTTGCCGTGAGAAGTTCGGATATTTTTGTTGCCGGAGAAGGGATCCCTGTCATTTTGGATAATACCGGTGAGGTGTTTATGGGGCAGCCGGCTGAAATGACCGTGTTACCCGGCCAGGCCGTTATGATCCCTACCGGTGGCATGCTGCCGGCTGGAGCTGATGCCGTTGTGATGCTTGAATATACGGAAATGCCGGATGAGGCGACTGTCATGGTGGTAAAACCGGTTGCTCCTGGAGATAATGTCATCTATAAAGGGGAAGATATACAGGCGGGCACAGTCATTGTCCGGAGTGGCGGGAAAATTGGCGCAACCCAGATTGGAGCTCTGGCGGCGTGCGGGTTTACCGAGGTTTCCGTGCGAAAACAACCGCGGATCGGCATCCTGTCGACCGGGGATGAAGTCGTTGATATTGCCGTAAAACCGGAAGGCGGGCAAGTCAGGGATATTAATTCGTATGCCTTGGCGGCGATGCTGGAAACGATCGGTTGTTCCACTATTCGCTATGGCATTATCCCGGATGACTATCAGCGGGTATTATTGGCATTGCAGCGCGCTGTGAAGGAGTGTGATATGGTATTGATCTCAGGCGGCAGTTCTGTCGGAACAAGGGATCACACTGTTCAGGCGATTGCGCAGCTTGGCGCTCCCGGCGTTTTACTGCACGGCATTGCAATGAAACCTGGCAAACCGACAATTTACGGTTTAATTGGCCGGGTACCGGTTTTTGGCTTACCGGGGCATCCTGTTTCGGCCTTGGTTGTTTGTGAGCAAATGGTCAAGCCGGCCATCGAATTGATGCTCGGTCAAAGTTCCGCTAAACGGGAGTGCCTGGTTCCGGCCCGTGTTTCCCGGAATATTGCATCTACACCGGGACGGGATGATTTTTTGCGGGTGCGTTTGCGCTGGGGACAGGATGGCTATGAAGCAGATCCTGTATTAGGCAAGTCCGGTTTAATCAGTACGATGACCCAGGCAGACGGCCTTGTGCATATTGATGCCGATAGCGGCGGGTTGTATGCCGGAGATCTTGTTATGGTCGTATTGATGTAACGTTCGAACTGGGAATGGAGGGGCCATTTTGCAAAAAGTAAATTCATACCTGCAGTGTATGCCACGGGAAAAAGCGGTGCAGCTATGGTGGGATAAACTGAAGGAATGCGGGTATTTTCAAACTGTTCCAACAGAAATTGTTGCTGTCCCGGATGCTTTAAACCGCATATCTGCCAAGTGTATTTATGCCGGGCGATCGGTTCCGCATTATAACGGAGCTGCAATGGACGGAATTGCAGTACGGGCTCAAGACACCTTCGGCGCCGGAGAAACCACTCCCCAAAAATTGACGGTATTGTCCGCGGGAGATTCTTTTGTTACCGGTGGGTGCTATATTGTCGACACAGGCGATGTTTTACCAACAGGAACGAACGCGGTGATTATGGTCGAAGATACCCACCGGCAAGGACAATTCGTCGAAATTTTGGCGGCGGCGGCTTCCTGGCAGCATGTTCGCATTGTTGGCGAGGATATTGCTGCGGGTGAACTGGTTTTGCCGGAATACCATAAAATTACGCCGGCGGATGTTGCGGCTTTATTGGCTTCCGGATTGGACGAGGTCGAAGTTGTTTGCCGGCCACGGGTAGCAATTATTCCGACGGGAACCGAATTGGTTTCTTCCTGGAAGGAGTTAGATCCTGGGAAAATTTTGGATGTGAATTCACATATGCTGTCCGCCCAAATTGCCAATTGGGGCGGCTTGCCGGAACGGCATGGTATTGTACTGGATGATCATGCGGCGTTGCGGGAGGCTGTCGCAGAATGTCTTGCGCATTGCGACATGGTTGTTACCAATGCCGGAACTTCGGCGGGGACCGAGGATTTTACAGCTCGGGTTCTGGCTGAGCTAGGGCAGGTATTAGTGCATGGAATAGCTACTAAACCCGGCAAACCGGTTATTCTGGCAATTTGTCAAGGCAAACCGGTCATTGGACTGCCGGGATATCCCGTATCGACCATGTTAACGGCAGAGTTGTTTTTGCGGGACATGCTGTATGCCCGGCAAAAGCTTCCGTTGCGTCCGGCGCCGCAGATACAGGCAACGCTGGCCCGTCAATTATATTCCTCTATTGGGGTGGAAGAATATATCCGTGTATCGCTGGGGAGCGTGCAGGGAAATATCATTGCCGCGCCGTTAAACCGGGGAGCGGGGATGATCTCTACATTAACGAAAGCTGCCGGCGTGATCCGGATACCGGCAGAATCATCGGGGTTGGCGGCGGGCGCGCAGGTAGGTGTTGCCCTCCTGACGGAAGAGCCGGTAACAGATGCGTTGCTGGCTGTCGGCAGCCATGATCTGTCGCTGGACATTTTGGCCGTCCATCTTCGACGGCAGGCCGGACTGAACTTGTCCTGTGCAAATGTCGGCAGCATGGGTGGAATTATGGCGGTCCTCAGCAACGAAGCGCACCTTGCCGGGATTCATATTCTTGATCCGGATACGGGCGCATACAATTTGACCGCTGTTAACAAATATTTGCCGGGCGGCAAATGGCATTTGGTCCATTTAGCCATGCGGGAACAAGTTCTGATGGTAGCGCCTGGCAATCCAAAGAAGATTAATGGGCTGGTTGATTTGGCCAGGCCGGGAATTGAGTTTATTAACCGGCAACGCGGCTCGGGAACCAGAATTCTTCTGGATTATCAACTGAAAAAAATGGGTATCTGCGCAGAAGCGGTTTCCGGGTATGATAAAGAAGCGGGAACCCATATGGCTGTCGCTGCCATGATTGCCGACGGCGTAGTGGATGCCGGGATGGGAATCCAGGGCGCAGCAAAGGCTTTTGGATTAGAAACACTTCCGATAGCGCATGAACAATATGATTTGTTGTTGAATTTTTTGCCGGACGATCCCCGGTTGCGCCAAATCATTACGATTTTGCAATCCGCTGATTTTCGCCGTGAAGTAGAAGCCTTGGGGGGCTATGATTTATCCGCTGCAGGCAAAATAATAATGATACGCTAATACGGGAAGGATATGGACGCATGGTGATAGAAGTGATGATGCATGGAATTCTGAACCGGTATATAACAGGTAGTTCGAGCGGGGTATTGACAGTGGATGTACGGGACGACATTACTGTTTTGGAATTACTTGCTGAACTGGAAATCGATCGTGTCGATGTCTGGACGATTGCAATCAATGGTAAAAATGCAGAGATGGATCAAATCTTGCAGGATGGCGACCGGCTGGCCTTATATCCCCCTGATTATTGATCGGGGGGTGGAATTGCCATGGATTTGATACATAGTATTGATTTGGTGGCTGGTTTTACCGGGCAGTGCAGGGTTGTTACTGACGAAGAAGAGGGAGGAAACTGAACGATGCATGACAAAGAAGGAAACGTGACAATGTATACGATTGGAATTATTACCGCCAGCGATAAAGGTTCACGCGGCGAACGGGAAGATATAAGCGGAAAAACGATTGCCCGTTTATTGAAAGATATTGGGACGGTCGATGACTACGTTGTGATCCCGGATGTACAGGAAATCATCAGCCAGGAAATCGTTCGAATGGCGGATGAGGAAGGCATTGATTTGATCCTGACTACCGGCGGTACCGGCCTTGGCCCGCGCGATGTGACGCCGGAAGCCACCCTGGCGGTTATTGATCGCATTGTGCCGGGTATACCGGAAGCGATCCGGGCGAAATCACTGGAGAAAACCTCCAGGGCGATGCTGTCGCGCGCTGTAGCCGGTATGCGCGGGCGAACCCTGATTATTAATTTGCCGGGCAGTCCCCGCGGCGTAGAAGAGTGTTTGGAAGTCGTTTTGCCGTCGTTAGAGCATGGATTGGCGATTATGAAAGGGCAAGCCAGCGAGTGCGCCAGACATTAAGAAGCCGAAAGTTTATGGTCGGAAATTCTTCGGGAATTTTGCAAAAAAACTTCTTGACAGCTTGATTTGCTTTTGTTAAAGTAGAGTAAATACTATAACAGGAAATGCAATGACTGGGATAAGTAAGTTGGAATCGTCTTTCAGAGAGCCGGGGGTTGGTGAGACCCGGTAGATGGACTGGCTGAAATACACCCATGAGCAGCAGGTTGAAAGTTTGTCGAGTAGACCGTGCCGGACTGCCACCGTTAGCAGAGGATAGGGTATCGAATGTGCACGTTCTGTACCTGAATTACGAGCGGCTTGCATTGCAAGCAGGGTGGTACCGCGGGTTAATCTATCCCGTCCCTGATTTTCAGGGGCGGGATTTTTGTATTCCCGGCAAAGTTTCTCACTTGTGTTTTCCAGCGTGTTATGCAGTAAAATCAGGAAATAATAGGAGGAAAAAACAATGATTATCGTTATGAATCCACAAGCGAGCAAAGAAGAATTGCAGCGAGTTATAGACAGAATTACCGAGGCCCATTGCAAAGTCCATTTATCCGAAGGCCAGGTAAGAACTATTATCGGGGTAATTGGCGAGAAAAAAATGATTGCAGAATTGCCGGTTGAGGCGATGGATGGGGTTGAAAAAGTAGTCGCAGTCACCGAAAGCTATAAATTGGTCACTCGTGAATTTAAACAGGAAGGTACCGTTGTTGATGTCGGAGGGGTTTTAGTCGGCGGAGATAACATAGTGACAATGGCTGGCCCGTGTGCCGTAGAAAGCCGTGAACAATTATTGGAATCCGCCCGGCTCGTTAAAGAAGGCGGAGCGCAATTCCTGCGTGGCGGCGCATACAAACCACGGACATCCCCATACGCTTTTCAGGGCTTGGAAGAAAAGGGCCTTGAATTTTTAGCGGAAGCCCGGGCAAAAACCGGCTTAAAGATTGTTACGGAAGTGATTGACGCGCAATCCGTTCCCACTGTAGCAGACTGTGCGGATGTTTTGCAGGTAGGCGCCCGCAATATGCAAAATTTCCAATTGTTAAAAGCGGTAGGCAGAATTAATAAGCCGGTATTGCTGAAGCGGGGCATGGCGGCTACGTTGAACGAATGGTTAAACGCAGCGGAATACATTATGAATGAAGGAAATTACAATGTAATTTTGTGCGAACGTGGCATTCGGACCTTTGAAGACTACACGCGCAACACCCTTGATTTGAGTGCGGTAGCTGCCGTTAAAACGATCAGCCATTTGCCGGTCATTGTTGACCCCAGCCATGGTACCGGCGTATGGCAGTTGGTTCGGCCGATGGCGCGGGCCGCGATAGCAACCGGCGCAGATGGGTTGATGATCGAGGTTCATCCGAACCCGGCAATAGCGCTGTCGGATGGAAAGCAGTCGTTGACACCGAAAAAATTCTCCCTATTGATGAATGATGTCGCGGCAATCGCCGGCGTGATGGGAAGAAAATTAGCATGAAAAATATGCAAATAACAATTATTGGGTTGGGTCTAATCGGAGGATCTTTGGCACTGGCTTTTCGGGAAGCCGGACAGGGATCCATCCGGGTGACCGGAATGGATGCCGATGCCCTGACGCGGGAGAAAGCTGCGGAATTACATCTGGTGGATGAAGTTGTGGCCGATATGTGCGAAAGCGTGCAGGGGGCGGATGTTGTATTTCTCTGCACGCCGGTTTTACAAATTGTTCCGCTGGCAAAACAGATCATTCCTCACCTGAAAGAAGGAGCTATCCTTACGGATGTAGGCAGTACGAAGCAATATATACAGGAACAACTGTTGCCAATACTGCCTGGCCATATCCACTATATCGGCGGGCACCCTATGGCGGGAAAAGAAAAAAGCGGCGTTATGGCCGCAGATAAAGATCTTTTTCGTGATCGATGGTATATTCTTATGACAGGGACACAAGCGTCCTTATCAGCGGTTGCGACCTTGCAAGAACTGCTTCAGAAGACCGGCGCTATTCTTACAACCATGGATACCGATACCCATGATCGCTGTACAGCGGTAATCAGCCATGTTCCCCATGTAGCAGCTGCTGCTTTGGTGCATTTGCTGGAAACGTGTCCGGATGAGGAAAGTCAGCATTTGGTAGGCGGAGGGTTTCGTGATACGACGCGGATTGCTTCCTCTAACGCCGATATGTGGGCGGATATTTGTATGACGAACCAACAAGCGATCCGTGAGAGCTTGAAAAAAATGCAATGTATGTTGGAACGGCTGGATGAAAATATCCAATCGGGGGACCGGCAGGCCATCCATCACTTTTTCCATGCGGCCAAGTTGCGCAGGGACGGATTGTTGGCAGCGGTTGTAGGAAATGACTGAGCGGGTGTCGCCGGCTAGCGAGTGACCCTGCTCCAGTGGGCGTTAATAATTTGCGCCATCAATTTTTTTCCTTCAATATCAAGATGCAGACCATCGACGGCAAAATGGTCTGGCAAGCCCCGGTCGGCATCAAGGAAATAAGGTTCAAGGTCGATTACGTAGCGTTGTTGACGAATGAACCGGTTGACGACATCAAACCGTTCCCGCCAGTCGGGTACGGTTTCTTCATTGAAAGCCCGGGTGATAAATTCCGGGTTGATTGGCGGTAACGTTAAGAAAATCGGCCGAATTCCGTTCGCGATGCATTTATCGCGGACGGTTGCGAGATCTTTTATTACTTGCGATGGAGCAGCGCCTCCGCGAAGGCTGTTTGTTCCACCCAGGATAATCAAATATTTCGGTTGGAACGGCAATACTTCCCGCTCAAAGCGATCCACCATGGTTTCTGAAGTATCGCCGCTGCGTCCCAGGTTCACAGTGGGAAAATTCAAATAGGTCTCAAAGCTATATTCCCAGTTGGCCGGAGAGTAGGAAATAGCTCCACCGCCATGTGTAATACTGTCCCCAAAGCAAGCCGAATAGTTTCCCTTGCCCAGATCCACGATGAACGGCTGCGCATCGGAAAAAACGCCAACGGTGTGGCCTTCCTCGTCTAAGCCGCGTACCCGCCAATAGTAGGTTCCGGGTGTTATTCTGGGTTCGTCGTCATAACAATCAAAAGCAACGACTTGTTTACTCCATACCCTGTAAACGGAAGGTTCCGTTCCGTTAGGGTTCTCGGGCGGCTCGCTGGTAATTTCTACTTCATACAAGGAAGCGCCGTTAATGGGTATCCAGGCATAAGCGGGGTACAATGGAGTCGGCATGCCGTTTTGATTAAAGGTTATGTTTAATAATGGTTTGAGGGGTTGCTGGATCGTACGGTCAACCACAATTTCTCCCGCATCGGAAAAAACGCCCATCGGCGCAGCGGTAAAATCCAGGGCCCGCACACGCCAGTAAAAATGGTTGCCGGCATAATTTCTCAGATTAGCATTAAATCCGTTCGTATACACTTCCCGGGAAAACGTGATACGATAGTTAGAAGGTTCAATGTCGTTCGGATTTTCCGGCGGTTGGCTAAGCAATTCCACTTCATAAAATACAGCGCCCGGGACAACGGTCCAGGCAAGCATAGGGGTTGCAGACGCCGGGGAAACTGTTGAAAAATGGGAAAGGATTTGCGGTTTTACCTGGGCAAAGTCTTTCGGAGTGACTTTCATGACTTCGGCCAAGTTGACGGCATCGGAAAAAAAGCCGATTGGATTATTAAATAATCCGCGGGCAGACACTCGCCAATAAGTTCGAAACGGGAAATTTTGATTAATTGTTATTGTTTCTTCCCAGGTGCTATATTTCGCGATGATTTTTGATCTTGGCATTTTTTTCTTATCATCATTGGGAGGGGCGTTCAATACTTCCACTTCGTAATGGACAAGCAGGGGGAATTTGGACCAGGTAAGGACATATTCATTGTTGTCCTCGTGAATTTCAAGGCTTGGTTTATAATCAATCACTCCTGAAAGCACGGTGATTTCAAAGCCGATTATAATAATTAACAAGGTAATAATGATCGCCGAGAGAAAGCGTTTCATACAATTTTCCCCTTCTTGGTTCACAGAGTCAGTAAAAAAATGGAGAAGAAAAGGGATTGCCGATGGCCATCCCTTTTCTTTTGGTCGAATTTATCTCGTTAACAGCCTGTAATACCCACAGGGCACAGGGACCCCGCCCTCTTAAGTCGGGGATCAACAGGCTATAACACTCGAACTAAGTTCGCTCTAAGGGTTCGGCGGGGGCAATAACCCCCTCCGAACCTAAGGCTCACTTATATTTAGCCGATGATTGCCGGGACGTAAGCGCGGATTTGACGATAACTCCAGGAATATTTCCTAATTTTCCGGTTAACGCGCCGACATCGTCGGTATTTCCTTCGATGAGAAGTGAAATCAGGCCGACGTTTTCCTCGTGTTTGGGTATTCCCATCCGCCCAATGATAAGTTGACTATATTCGCTGATGATGCTATTTACTTTATCTGCCACATTGTGCGGGTCGTTAAGAACAATTCCAATTACGCCAATCCGTTTGGCCATTCGAAATTCCTCCTTTGCAGAGTAAAATGGATCATAGTTGCCTGTAAACGGTTGATGTTATATTATACCTTATATTGGGGAATACTGCAATTTCCGATGCTGTATAGCCGCGGGAAAGTAAATCGATAAATAGGGCAGGATTTGTAGCCGTTGAAAGCTAATAAGTTAATATAGGAACATAATCTTTTTAGTAGCTTATGTGGCAAAAATCAACGGAGGAGTATAGTCCATGGAACTGGTTTTGTTTCTTAAGGGTATCCTTGTTGGCTTTTCCATTGCAGCGCCTATCGGCCCGATCGGAATTTTATGTATCCGCCGCACGTTTGCCAAAGGACGCAATTATGGCTTCTATTCCGGACTGGGGGCGGCTACCGCCGATTCGATTTATGGATGCATTGCTGCATTTGGGCTAACGTTCATCTCAGATTTTATTATCAGTCAAAAATGGTGGCTGTCTATAGTGGGCGGCATCTTTCTTTGTTGGATGGGACTTAGGGCGTTTTTGAGCCAGCCAATCCAGGGCGATGCTTCTATCCCTGTATCGAGCAACGGGTTGCTCGGCTCTTATTTATCCACTTTTGTCTTGACGCTGACCAATCCGTTGACGATTATTGCCTACATCATGATTTTTGCCGGGCTGGGGCTTGCCGATGCCGGGAATAGTTATTTCTCCGCTGCCGTTGTGGTTTTGGGCGTTTTTATCGGCTCATCACTGTGGTGGCTTATTCTGAGTATCGGAATCAGCATTTTTCAGATTCGTCTTAGTCCTAAATGGCTGTTGCTTGTAAACAAGCTATCGGGGGTTATTCTTTTGGCTTTTGGGATTTTTGTTTTCTGGAGTTTTGCCCGCTGACAGCGCGCCTTGCTTATAGCGGGTTTAACAAGCCGGTAATGAAGATAGGACTTGGCGCAAGCCAAGTTTGCTAAAAAGTTTACATTAATGGGAAGGGTTTAATGATCATGGAGTCATTGATTATTCAAGCAAAATCTATGCAAACGGAACTCATTGCGCTTCGGCGCCAACTTCACCGTTATCCGGAGATTGGTTATCAGGAATACAAAACATCGCAGTTTATCACGGATAAACTGAAAGAGTTTGGGATTAAAATTGTACCGCTGAGAGGACAAACCGGTGTGGTAGGTATCCTGCAAGGAGGGAAAAAAGGAAAGGTTGTCGCATTGCGGGCAGATATTGACGCACTGCCAATCCAGGAAGAAACCGGTGTTGATTATCAATCGCAGCATCCCGGCGTTATGCATGCCTGCGGGCACGATGCGCACACTGCCTGTTTATTGGGAGCGGCTGGCTTGCTTTCACAACGGAAAGAAGAGTTAAACGGAATGGTAAAATTCTTTTTTCAGCCGGCGGAAGAGCTTCTTGGCGGGGCGCAGTCGCTCATTGATCAAGGGGCTCTTAGGAATCCGGCCGTTGATGTGATTTTCGGTTTGCACACGAAACCGGATATCCCGGTGGGAAAAGTAGTTCTTCATCCCGGACCTTTGATGGCCGCGGTGGATGTTATTCGCATCACGGTCAAAGGAAAAGGCGGACATGGGGCAATGCCGCATACGACCCATGATCCGATTATGGCGGCGGCGGCGATTATCCAGGGTGTGCAGACGATTGTCAGCAGACAGGTAAACCCATTGGAGCCTGCGGTTATCTCCTTTGGCAGTATCCATGGCGGCGATGCGAACAACGTAATTCCGGAACAAGTGGAGATATGGGGAACGGTACGTACCTTCAGTCCGCAACTGCGCAGCGAAATGCCGGAACGCCTTCGTTCGCTTGTCGCCAGCATTGCCGCTGCCATGAATACAGAGGCGGATATAATGTACCGGTGTGATCTGCCTGCGGTAATAAACCCGGCGAATTTACAGGCCTTTTGCCGGGAGTCGTTGGAAAAAGTATTTGGCGTGGATGGGTTTGCTTCTGCTATGCCTTGCATGGGCGGCGAAGACTTTTCTATCTATCAGCAGCAAGTCCCCGGCGTTTATTTATGGCTGGGAACCGGCAGTTCTGCTGTCGGGATGGATTTGCAGTGGCATCATCCCCAATATAATATTGACGAAGCTGCAATTTCTTATGGAGCGGCAGCTTTGGCTCAATTGGCAGTGGATTATCTTCGTTAACCAGCAGGATTTTAGCGGATAACTGCCAATACATTATGGTATTGTGTTTTCACTATGGTCGAATTTTATGGTTGAATTTCAGAGAGGGGTCTTACAAATTGAAGAAGGATATCAAACAACTTGTCGATGAACAAAAGGAAGAAGTGGTTGCTTTACGGCGTTATTTCCATATGTATCCGGAATTGGGTACACAGGAATTTAATACGCAAAAGAAGATTATGGCGGAATTAACGGCGCTTGGTTTGCAACCGCGGCCGATCGCGAATACCGGGGTTATCGCCGAATTGCAGGGCGGAAAACCGGGGCGTACATTGGCGATCCGCGCTGATATAGACGCATTGCCGATCCAGGATGAATGTGAAAAATCGTATCAATCGCAAAACCATGGGGTTTGCCACGCTTGCGGCCATGATGGCCATATTGCCATGCTGCTGGGTGTTGCCAAGGTATTGACGGAAGTTCGGGAGGATATTACCGGCAAAGTCCGCTTCCTGTTTCAACCGTCGGAAGAACGGTTTCCAGGCGGCGCGTTATCGTTGATTGATGAAGGTGCCTTAGACGGCGTAGACATGATCATTGGCGCGCACCTTTGGCAGCCGGTTCCGGTTAACGCGATAGGCATTGCTTACGGACGGATGATGGCGGCTCCGGATGAATTTACAATAACAGTAAAAGGGCGGGGCGGACATGGTTCGATGCCGCATCAAACTGTCAGCGCGTTGCTAGTTGCCGCCCAGATTGTTACTGCGCTCAGCGCGGTGACTGCCCAGAGTGTTGATCCGTTAGAAGCGGCAGTATTGTCCATCGGCAGTTTCAACTCGGGCGAAGTCTTCAATATCATTCCGGATACTGCGGTTGTGAAAGGCACCGTGCGGTCGTTCGAACAAAAAGTCCGGTTAAAGGTATTCGAACGGATTGAACAGATCACGAAAGGGATCTGCGAGGCGGCCGGCGCGACATACGCGCTTGATAAAATATTCGGCTTCCCTCCCGTCATCAACGATGTGGCGATTACGAAAGTATTTGCCGAGGTTGGCGCTGAAGTTTTGGGAAGCCAGGGGGTAGTGAAAATTCAACCTTCCATGGGCGGTGAAGATTTTTCGTATTTTCAGGAAAAAGTACCGGGAACGTTCATTTTTGTTGGTGTGGGTAATCCGGAAAAAGGGATCGTCTATCCTCAACATCACCCGAAATATGATATTGATGAACAAGCTTTGGCAAACGGCGTGGAAATCATGGCGAAGACGGCGCTGAAACTTTTGGCCTGATTATGTAAAAGGTAACTAAGCTGGCAGGCTAAGCATAACAGTCTGTGGGAATAAAAAAGATTATCTTACGATAGGGTAGGATAATCTTTTCTTGCGTTGAATTAATGACTGATATGTGAAAATAGTATGGAAGTAATTGTAGAATGGGTGGTTATTTTTGCACAACGAAATCCGGGGCTATATGGCGGTTACTGTCGCGGCAATTTTATGGGGGGTTGGCGGAACGGTCGCAAAATTGATATTTAATCAGGCGATCAGTCCGTTTTTGCTTGTAAAATTGCGGCTGGCATTATCATTTTTTGTGTTGGCGGCGGGGCTGTTTTTTTACCGGCCGGCCTTATTAAAAATTGCGAAGAGGGATATCGGTTATTTTGCTGTTCTGGGTATTTGCGGCATGTCCGCGGTTAATTTTTTTTATTACTATACAATCATGTTGACGAATGTGGCTACCGCTGTTTTCCTGCAGTATTTGGCGCCTGTTTTCATGGCGGCGTACGCAGTTTTTTGGCAAAAAGAGTTTTTAGGCTGGTTTCGCGGCGGCGCGGTTGTTTTGGCGACGTTGGGCGGATTATTGATTTTACTGGGATCAGAAGATGTTGCTTCGATCGGTTTGGTTGGAATGGCCAGCGGGCTGGTGTCGGCTATTTTTATGGCCTTTAATACCGTGTTTGGCCAACGGGGAGTCCGAAAATATCATCCCGTTACGGCACTTTTATATTCGATTGGCTTTGGCGCCCTGTTTTGGTGGATCATTCCGCCGTATGGATGGGAAGCAGGCGCTATTATTACTGCGAACATGGGATTGTTAGTGTATGTTGTTATATTCTCTACCATCATTCCTTTTTTGTTATACTTCATCGGGATGCGGTATTTACCGCCGGCCAATGTTGGGATTACAGCTTGTATGGAACCGGTTTGGGCTTCATTGGTCGCTTATTGGGTGCTGGGAGAAACAATGAGTTTTTTACAAGTAACCGGTGGCGCGTTGGTTGTCGGTGCGGTTATTTTATTGCAATTGAACATAAAATCGAAAACCATGGATATCGGGGGTAATTGAAATGCATATTGTTTTGGTGGAACCGGAGATACCCGGAAATACGGGCAATATTGCCCGTTTGTGCGCAGCAACAGGCTTTGAATTACATTTGGTTCGGCCGCTGGGGTTTTCCATTGAGGATCGTTATTTAAAACGGGCTGGTCTTGATTATTGGCACTTGGTCAACGTTCATTGTCATGATAGTTTTGCTGAAGTAGCGGAACGGTATCCCGGCCACAATTTTTATTTTAATACGACTAAGGCAGAGAAGCGCCATACGGATGTTTCGTTCACAGCGGACGATCTATTGGTTTTTGGGAAAGAAACGGCAGGCTTGCCGGAAGAACTGCTTGCGGCTAACCAGGACCATTGTATCCGAATCCCTATGTTGAATGATGCGCGATCGCTGAATCTTTCCAATGCCGTTGCTGTTGTTGCTTATGAAGCATTGCGGCAGTTGGATTTTCTTTCGCTGCGGTGAAATACGGCCGGTGATTATTTATTAAAAAAAGAATTGCCGGGCTTATGAAAAGCAAGGCAGGAGTTTCGTGGATGTGCATGGAAGCAATAGCAACAATATCCTGCTGTTGCGCAATCAAACCTGGATTTTAGGAACAGGATATACATTACTAAAAAGTTAGGTGGAATGAATATGAGTATTCATGATAAGGCTCACGAACTGGCAAAGGCGTTAAGTACTTCCTATGAATATCAGGCTGTTTTAAAGGCTAAGCAACCGCTTGCTGCCGATGTGGTAGCAAAAAAAATGGTAACTGATTTTTTTGCCAAGCAAATGGAAATCCAGTACGCAATGATGACCGGTGCGCCGGAAGATCTGGAAAAGAAAGCGCAATTGCAAAAGCTGTTTGAATTAATCCAGTACAATAATGTGGCCAGGGACTACATACAAGCACAATTGCGGCTGCAAATGATTATGCAGGATGTTTCCAAAATTATTGCCGATTCGGTGGCTGAAGGACTGGATGTTATTGGAAAACAATAAAATATCATTAACTATTTTACAAGAATTACAAAAAAATCTGCCTTCAATCCGGATCTTTTTTTCCGAACCGTTGGCGCAATATACTACGTTTAGAATCGGCGGCCCTGCCGATTGTCTGGTGTTTCCTTCTTCAGTACAAGATGTGGCCGCTGTCCTTGCTTTTGCCAAAAAGCATACCATACCGGTTACCATCTTGGGAAACGGTTCGAATGTCTTGGTTTTGGACGGCGGCATTAGAGGCATCGTAGTAAAATTTGACAAGGACTTTTCTGCTATTCGCCATGAAGGCACAAAACTGATTGCCAGCGCCGGCGCTTTATTGAAAGATGTATCTTTGTATGCTGCGGGGCATAGTTTGACCGGCTTTGAATTTGCTGTAGGGATTCCAGGCAGCATTGGCGGCGCTATCTTTATGAACGCTGGCGCCTATGAAAGCGATATGAGCTGCGTCGTTGATTCTGTGACGGCGGTATCCTCTGTTGGCGAGGTCAGAAAGTTCTCCCGGGAAGATCTTGCATTTTCTTATCGGCATAGCGTTTTTCAGGACAATCATTATGTGGTTTGTGAAGTGGAAATGAATTTGCAAGCCGGCTGCGAAGAAAATATCCGACAAAAAATGGCTGATTTAACTGCTCGCCGGGAAGCGAAACAGCCTATTGAAATGCCAAGCGCCGGCAGTACTTTCAAACGGCCGCCCGGCAAGTTTGCCGGCACGTTAATCGATCAGGCAGGTTTAAAAGGGTTTCAGGTTGGCGGCGCCCAAGTATCAATAAAGCATGCCGGTTTTGTTGTGAACGCCGGTGGTGCGACGGCGCAGGATGTACTGGACCTTATCGCGAAAGTCCAGCGGCGGGTTGAAGTTCGGTTCGGTGTGCTCTTGCAGCCGGAAGTGCGTATTTTGGGGGAAAAATAGAATAATGTTTCATCTATCTTCTAAATGATTGACAGCAAGTGGTGAAGTGCGGACTGTGAATACTGAAAAAAGGATGTGGTGTTATGCAGTTGACTTTTCTGGGGGCAGCGATGATGGTTACCGGATCATCGTATCTATTGGAAGCGGATGATAAAAAAATTCTGATCGACTGCGGCATGTTTCAGGGATCTAAAGAAGTTACGTTATTAAATCGGCGCGATTTTTTGTTTGATCCCGCGGAAATCGATTGTGTGCTTTTAACCCACGCGCACATCGACCATAGCGGCTTGTTGCCCAAGCTGTATAAAGAAGGCTTTAAGGGAAAAATTTACGCTACAAAAGCCACTACGGACCTGGCGGGGATTATGCTGCCGGATAGTGCGCATATCCAGGAATTTGACACGGAGATTGCCAACCGTAAGGGGCGGCGGGCCGGCCGGGGAATAGTCGAACCATTGTATACCGTAGATGATGCCTATGAATGCCTGCAGCGGTTTATGCCGGTTGCCCACGATACACCTGTTTCGTTGTCGACCCACATTTCGGTTTCTTTTCGTGATGCAGGACATATCCTTGGTTCAGCAATTCTGGAAATATGGGTTGTCGAGGGAGATTTATCGACCAAATTGGTTTTTTCCGGTGATTTAGGCCAGTTAAACCAACCGATTGTCAAGGATCCGACAATCATTGAATCGGCAGACTACATTATTACCGAAGCTACCTACGGCAATCGCCTTCATCACCACTATGACAAGAAAGAAATGCTGGCGCAAGTTATCAATGAAACGGTACGACGCGGCGGTAATTTGATTATTCCGGCGTTTGCAGTCGGTCGTACCCAAACCTTGCTCTATTATTTGCATGAACTTTTGAACGAAAACAAAATTCCGGATATCCCAATATTTATTGATAGCCCATTAGCGATTTCCGCGACGGAGATATTTTTGCACAATCCGCAGGAATACGATAAAGAGACCCGTGATATGTTTATTGAAAACAATTCCAAATCAAAGCATCTCGATGTTTCTTTTACCAAAACAGCAGACGAATCCAAGATGCTGAACAAATTGGAACAGCCGGCAATTATCATATCCGCAAGCGGTATGGCGGAAGCCGGCCGGATTTTACATCATTTAAAGCATAATTTATGGCGTCCGGAAGCCGGTATCTTGTTTGTCGGGTATCAGGCGGAAGGCAGCATGGGCCGGCGGCTTCTCGACGGAGAAAAGAGAGTCCGGATTATGGGCGAGGATATTAGCGTTAAAGCAACGATCTATAATATTGACGGATTTTCCGCCCATGCCGACCAAAAAGAGCTGCTGGAATGGTTGGGCCATTTTAAAGAAAAACCGGCCAATGTTTTTGTTATTCACGGTGAAACGGAGGCAACAGAAGTATTTGCCGCGTTGATTAAAGAAAAACTGGATATGCCGGCTTATATTCCCCGCTATGGCGATGCGGCCGTTTTGCATGGGCGTGAGTGGCACGTTGAGCCGTCGCAAATTACGGTTGTCGCCCCGCCGCTTCAGCAATTGCGCGACTACATTTCCCAAATTGAAGAAGAATTCACGGCATATCGGCACAGCGTAGAAAAAGAAGCAGCAGATAACATGAAAAATGTACCGGATATCATGCAGCGGCTGGAAAGAATACGAACGGTTATCCGCCGCACGGCTGGCAAAGAGTAAAGGCAAAGAACCGGTGTTGGCAGCGGCAAAATACTGAATTTTCGCAATCGACGCCTGCTTGCAAAAAAAGTGAAATATGTATTTTAGTGATAGTATTTCTTTTGATTTTATTGTATAATAAAAAGGTTAATAATGAATTATCGGGATGCATTAAGAAAGGCATTGCATCTCTTTTCTTTTCGGGCGCAGTTAGGAGCATGTTACCGAAACATTAACGATAAGCAAGTATTGGGAGGATCTGGACATGAAACGAGACGATTTACGGAATGTGGCAATTATTGCCCACGTTGACCATGGAAAAACGACATTGGTGGATGCAATGCTCAGACAAAGCGGCGTATTTCGCGCTAATGAGCAGGTTGCGGAACGGGTAATGGATTCAAATGATTTGGAACGGGAACGTGGAATTACGATCCTGTCCAAAAATACGGCTGTTATGCATGATGGGATCAAAATTAATATTGTCGATACCCCGGGACATGCTGACTTTGGCGGCGAAGTCGAACGGGTATTGAACATGGTCAATGGCGTCTTGCTTTTGGTCGATGCGTTTGAAGGGCCAATGCCGCAAACAAAGTATGTTTTGCGGAAAGCCCTGGAACAAAAGTTGAAGCCAATCGTAGTTATTAATAAAATTGACCGCCCGGATGAGCGGGTTAAGGATGTTGTTGACGAAGTATTGGAGTTGTTCATGGAATTGGATGCAACGGATGAACAGCTTGACTTTCCGGTAGTGTACGCATCCGCCCGGGCTGGAATTGCAAAGTTGAATATGAATGATGAAAGTGCCGATTTGGCGCCGTTGTTTAAAATGTTAATCGATGAAATTCCGGCGCCGGAGGGCGATATTGACGGTCCGTTGCAAATTATGATTACTACGTTGGATTATGATGATTATGTTGGACGGATTGCCATTGGCCGTGTAATTCGCGGCCGGGTGTATAATGGACAGCAAGTTTGTATTTTGAACGGAGAAAGTGAACGCAAGGCTAAAATTGGCCGTCTGTATGCGTATGAAGGGCTGAAACGAACAGAAGTTTCGGAGGCCGCATTAGGAGATATCGTAGCCATCATCGGTTTGGACGATGTCAATATCGGTGAAACAATTGCCGATCCGGAAAACCCGGAAGCATTGCCGATGATTAACATCGATGAACCAACATTGGCGATGGTGTTTCGTGTTAACAACAGTCCGTTTGCAGGGAAAGAAGGCCAGTTTGTGACTTCCCGCCATCTGCGTGACCGTTTGTTTAAAGAAGTAGAAACTAATGTGAGCATGCGGGTGAATGAAACAGAGAGCCCGGATGCGTATGAAGTTTCCGGCCGTGGTGAATTACATCTTTCTATTCTGATTGAAACGATGCGGCGGGAAGGGTTCGAATTTCAAGTCGGCAAACCCAAAGTAATTTTAAAGAAAATTCATGGACAGGTTTGTGAACCGATGGAGTTATTAACGATTGATGTTCCGCAAGATTTTATGGGTTCGGTAATGGAAGCGCTCGGAACCCGCAAGGCAGAAATGATCAATATGACGGAAATGGCTGGATATTTACGGTTGGAGTTTATTATTCCCGCCCGGGGCTTGATTGGTTTCCGGTCCAACTTTTTGACGTTAACCAAAGGAAACGGAATTATGCACCACGTGTTTCATGGTTATGCGCCATCAAAGGGAGAAATTCCGGTTCGCTCGCGCGGAGTGCTTGTGGCTTTTGAAAACGGAGAAACTACGGCCTATGGCATTAACAGTGTCCAAGATCGCGGCACCATGTTTGTGGTTCCCGGACAGGAGATTTACGAGGGCATGATCGTTGGTGAAAATGCCCGGGAATTAGACATGGAAGTGAATCCATGCAAAAAGAAACATGTTACCAATATGCGCTCGAGTTCTGCAGACGATGCGGTACGCCTTATTTCACCACGGATTCTCAGCCTGGAACAGGCGTTGGAATACATTAATGATGATGAATTGGTAGAGGTAACGCCGAAAAGTATCCGGTTACGAAAAACAATTTTGAATCGCCAATTGCGGGCAAGAGAACGGAAAAACAGTTCGCTAGCTGGTGAATAAAACAGGGTTCAGACGGGGGCAGCCCCGTCTGAATTCTATCTATGAGTGTTTTTGCGTAAAAAAGTGGATATTGGCATAGAAAATCTTTGCGGATTTCAGGAAAATAAATTATTTTTTAAATAAATTGATATTTTTCTCCAAAAAAGAAGGGGATTTGTAAATTTTGTCGAATATTTACCAAAAAATGGACAAGATGATATGCTATTTTTTGGTGGAGGTGAATATGTAATGGCAGGCGTAATAATAGAGAAATTAACTAATTTTTTTATGGCTCCGGAAGAAATGCTATCCGCAGGGGAAAGTGAGCAGGCTGGATCTGCAGGTCGGGAATCGCATCTTCGCTTGCATAAGACGACAAAGTCTACTGATCTCACTGTAGTTGTCTGTTCACCAACGAATTTTGATGATGTTTGTCTTTATGCTGATTATCTTAAGATGAATACTGCTATCATTTTAAATTTTGAGAGTGCGGAAACTGATTTACAGCGCCGGATTGGTGATTTTTTGGATGGAGTATGCATGGTGACGGGAGGATCAATGCAACAAATATCTGATTCTTTAGTCATGTATGCGCCGGCGGGTGTTGCTTTTTCGAAAGATCTCTATGGATATTCGGTACCAACTTATGTGAAATCGAGCAACATGTAATACGATTGGAATTATTTATGCGTTCATATACTGTTACTATGTATTTCGGGTCGCTTTTTTTACAAATGGGAGAGTGGTTTAACAACCGCTCTTTTTTTATTGCAAAAAAGTAATTCAGGCTGGTTTATTTGTTATAATATACTATTATAAGAACGTAATATTTTTATGGACGGAAGGGTTAACAGGTGGGGTATGCATTCATTTTCAGGCAGTGAAGCGGATGTTGTTCTATTGAATGGCGTTGTTTATACGGCGGATAAATTCGATACGATACAGGAAGCAGTTGCTGTTAAAAATAAGAAAATTGTGTTTGTTGGCAGTAATGAAGCCGTTCAAACTTATATTGGACAGAACACAAACACCATAGATTTACAAAAAAAAATGGTGATTCCAGGGATGATTGACAGTCACATTCATCCTCCCGGATTATCTTTGTTGGAGCTGTATGAAGTCCAATTGTCTGCTGTCCGCAGTCGGGCAGGATATATTGCAGCGGTGAAGAACTTTATTGCCGAACATCCGGATTGTCGTGCGGTTTACGGTCGGGGGTGGTCTTGGGATGTATTTAACGGAGAAGAATTGTCTAAAGGCCCGCGTAAGGAATATCTGGATGCGGTGACTACGGATATCCCGATTGTTTTGCGGGCGAATGACGGTCATACACTATGGCTGAATTCAAAAGCGTTGGCAGACAATGGCATCACCGAGAATACCCAGACGTTTCCCGGCGGAATTATTGAACTGGATGATTCTACCGGGCAGTTGTGGGGCACCCTGAAGGAAAACGCGATGTGGCTTGTTGCTTTGCCGGAATACAGTAGGCAGCAATATATGGAAGCTATGAATTTATTTCAAAACAAAATGCATCAATTTGGAATAACAGGCATATTTTGCATGGCAAGTTTGACCTTCAAGAGTATTTATGAGGCCTGTTCCGAATTGTTGCAGCAGGATCAATTGCATCTTTGGATTCGTGGGGCTATGGTGATCAACCCCTACGATCATTTGCCGGATCAATTGGCAGCTATTTGTGAAATTCGTGAACAATATGCCAGTCCTTATTTACAGGTAACGGCTGCAAAGTTTTTTACCGACGGGGTTATCGAAGGTGGAACAAGCCATTTATTTGCGCCATATACGCTTGCGGCGGGTAAGGGAACGGATCATTATGGCGACTTTTTATGGGATAGACAGAAACTCCAACAGGCGTTCTATGAAACCAATAAAAGCGGTTTGCAAATCCATGTCCATTCTACGGGCGATGCCTCTACCCACAAGGTCTTGGATGCGCTGGAAATTGTTCAAGAAAAACTTACGGGTTGCGATGTCCGTAATACAATTACTCATTTGCAACTCGTCGATGAAAAAGATATTCCCAGGTTTAAGGAACTTAACATCATCGCCAATGTACAGCCTTATTGGCATTTTAAAGGACCTAATTGGTGGCGGCGCGTGGATTATGAATTTTTAGGCGACCGGGCCGAAAAAGAATTTCCTTTAGGTACTTTTTTCGCTAACGGCATACGGGTGGCTTCTTCTTCGGATTATCCGGCAACCATTGTGCCCAATCCGCTTCATGCGATTGATATTGGCGCGACTCGCAATATGGATAACGGATCTTTTTACGGAGTCGAGGATATCGCAGATATGGATGATGACCGATACTTATTAAATAAAAATGAGCGGGCCACTGTGCAGCAAATGATTAAAAGTTTCACGATCGATGCGGCTTACGCGTTGTTTTTGGATAACGAGACCGGCTCGATTGAGGTTGGAAAATTCGCTGACCTGGCAGTTCTGGACCGGGATATTTTACACATAAACCCAGTGGATATTGACAAAGCAAAGGTCGTTATGACGTTTTTTAATGGTCGTTTGGTGTATAAAGATCAGGCATGTGGAATGGATAACCAATTATGGTTGCAGGCATCACATGGGTAAGGAGCGGGTTATGGCGGGAAATTTTGTCCACCTCCATGTTCATACAGAGTATAGCTTGCTTGACGGTTCCGGACGGATTGACAGTCTGGCGGCCAAGGCGGCGCAATTAGGCATGCCTGCCTTGGCGATTACAGATCACGGTACAATGTACGGAGTTGTCGATTTTTACAAAGCGGCGAAAAAACATAAAATTAAACCGATTGTCGGGTGTGAGGTATATGTCGCGCCGCGGTCCCGGTTTGAAAAAAATCCAGTGGATGGGGAAAACTATTATCACTTGATATTGCTGGCGGAAAATAACCAAGGGTATCGAAATTTGGTTGAATTAGTTTCAAGGGCTAATTTAGAAGGGTTTTACTACAAGCCACGGATTGACTTTGAATTGCTGAAAGAATACCATGAAGGCCTCATCTGCCTAAGCGCTTGTATCGCCGGTGAAATTCCGTCCCGGTTGTTAAAGGATGATCCGGAAGGCGCCGAAAAAATTCTATGTAGTTATTTAGACCTGTTTGGACCGCAGCATTTCTTTTTGGAACTGCAAGACCATGATATGCCGGAACAAAAGCGTGTCAATGCCGTATTGTTGGAATTAGCGAAAAAATATGGCGTGGGGTTAGTGGCGACGAATGACATTCATTATATCAATAAAAAAGACGCAGAATGCCATGATGTCCTGTTATGCATCCAAACGGGTAAATTGGTCGATGACCCAGGGCGTATGCGGTTTCCTAACCATGAGTTTTATCTGAAAGATGAACCGGAAATGGAAGGTTTGTTTGCGCAGTATCCGGATGCGTTGGCCAATACGGTCCGGATTGCGGAGCGTTGCAATGTGACACTGGATTTTGACCAGCGTTATTTACCGGAATTCCCTGTTCCGGATGGTTTATCTCCGGATGCGTATTTGCGGCGCTTGTGTGAAGAGGCTTTACCAGCCCGGTATCAAGCGGTTACAGAAACTGTCCGGGAGCGGATGGAATACGAATTATCAATCATATCCCGGATGGGCTTTTCCGGCTATTTTCTCGTTGTTTGGGATTTTATCAATTATGCGCGGCTGCAAAAGATTCCGGTTGGCCCGGGAAGAGGATCGGCCGCGGGCAGTATTGTTTCTTATTTATTGCAAATTACGAATATTGATCCCCTGCGGTATGGCTTGCTTTTTGAACGGTTTTTAAATCCGGAACGAATTACGATGCCGGATATTGATATCGACTTTTGTTATGAACGCCGCGGCAAAGTGATTGAATACGTCGCGGAACGGTACGGGGCTGATCGCGTCGCCCAGATCATCACGTTTGGTACTATGGCGGCCAAGGGTGCGGTGCGGGATGTGGGACGGGCTTTGAATATGCCCTATGGAGAAGTCGACCGGATCGCCAAACTTATTCCTAATGAACTGGGAATTACGTTAAAAAAAGCATTGCACGTAAGCTCGGAATTAAAAAATGCGTACGACAATGAAGATGAAGTTCACAAATTGCTGGATCTGGCGATTGCGGTGGAGGGGTTGCCGCGCCATGCTTCAACGCATGCGGCCGGCTTGGTTATTGCCAAAGAGCCGTTGACGCACTATGTTCCTTTGCAAAATTCAGCAGAAGGATTCCCCACCACGCAGTATGACAAGGATCGTATTGAAGAATTAGGTTTATTGAAAATGGATTTGTTAGGCCTGCGCACCTTAACGGTGATAGGCGATACGATTGCCATGTTGGCGCAGGGACGGGGAATTTCGCTGGATATCGATTCAATTCCATTACAGGATGAAAAAACTAGTAAATTGTTAACGAATGGCGAAACTGCCGGCGTGTTTCAAATGGAGTCCAGCGGCATGACGAATTTGGTGAGGGAGTTGAAACCGGAAGGCTTTGCCGACTTGATTCCGTTAGTGGCTTTATACCGCCCGGGTCCGCTCGGCAGTGGGATGGTCAAGGATTTTATCGAGGGTCGCCATGGCGTGAAAAAAGTAACTTACATATTGCCGCAGTTGGAGCCGATTTTGGCGGATACATTCGGCGTTATCTTGTACCAGGAACAGGTAATGCAGATCGCTTCTGTATTAGGCGGGTTTACTCTGGGCCAGGCGGATCTTTTGCGCCGGGCTATGGGGAAGAAAAAACCGGAAGTCATTGCCGGACAGCGAGTGACATTTTTAGCCGGAGCGTCAGTGCGCGGGATAGAACCTTCAACTGCCGCGGAAATCTTTGATTTAATGGCGAAATTTGCCGACTACGGGTTTAACAAGTCGCATAGTGCGGCGTACGCCTTGGTTGCTTACCAAACTGCCTATTTGAAAGCGTATTATCCCTGCGAGTTTATGGCTGCTTTATTATCCAGCATCATGGACGTGAGTGAGAAAGTTGGTTTTTATATTGAAGAGTGCCGGCGCATGGGAATCCAGATCCTGCCGCCCGACATCAATGCCAGTAAGGCCGGATTTACTGTGGATGAAAAGGCGATCCGCTTTGGACTTGCGGCTGTGAAAAATGTTGGCGAAAACGCGATCCAAAACATTGCGTCTGTTCGGGCGGAAAGCGGTAAATTCGATTCGTTGGTTGATTTTTGTTCCCGGGTAGATATGCGCGTGGTGAATAAGCGCGTGATTGAAAGTTTGATCAAGTGCGGAGCGTTTGATTCCTTGGGCGCGAAGCGTTCGCAGCTTATAGCTGTTCTTGACCGGGCAGCCGATGTTGCTGCCAGCCGTCAGAAAGACAGCGCCAGCGGCCAGATTGGTTTGTTTGGCGAGGAGACTCTAAACCGTGTGGATGAGATCCAGCTTCCAGATATCGACGAATTTCCGCAGGAAGAAATCTTAGCTTTGGAAAAAGAGATCACCGGTTTTTATGTAACAGGCCATCCTCTTGACCGGTACCGTAGTAAAATGTCGGCGTTTACACCCATTGATGCGATTATAAACCATCAGGTTGCTGACGGCGGTAGTGTGAAAATCGGAGGGTTGATTGTTACCGCAAAACGGATTAATACCAAAAAAGGCGATATGATGTGTTTCGCCACTGTTGAGGATTTTAGCGGGTCAATTGAAGTCGTTGTATTTCCTCAGGTTTTTGCGCGAACGAACCGCCTCTTGGCCCCGGATTTGCCGGTTGTAGTGACGGGGCGGGTGAATGCCAGTGAAGAAGCTGTAAAGATCATTGCGAATGAAATCGCAGCATTGGATACTGCAGGTCCGGAAATCCGGGTTAAAATTCGTTCGGAGCAGGAAAATGCGCAAATTTTTGGCGCTCTGAAACAAGTTTTTAAACGGTTTTCTGGTGATATTCCCGTGTATCTTACTTTGGTAGACAGCCGGCGGGTGATCAAAACGGAACGGCATTTTTGGATGAACGGGAGCACAGACGGGTTATCGGCATTGGAAAATATTCTGGGAGAAAATACGGTAAAGGTCTGGTAATGTAAATCGTTGTAACTTGTAAACTGTAAGAAGTTTATTGCTGCAGCAGGAATACTCACTAGAATGGAGAAAAGGTATGGCAAGCTAAAAGGATCGGTTGTTGCCAAGCAATAAAACGAACGGAAATGGTGTGCGGGTTGTAAGTTAATTTATCTTCTTTTGGGAGGCAAGCATATGAAAAAAACAAAGGTAGTCTGCACTGTCGGGCCAAGCACTGATAAGGCGGGTACATTGGAAGCGATGATAGCGGCTGGGATGAATGTAGCCAGATTTAATTTTTCCCATGGGACCCATGCCGATCATGCAGCGAGAATCGCGATGGTTCGGGAAGCGGCAGCGAAAGTCGGCAAGCCTGTCGCGCTTATGTTGGATACCAAAGGACCGGAAATGCGGTTAGGACTGTTTGAAAAAGGGAAAGTGCTGCTGAAAGAAGGGCAGAAGTTTATTCTTACTTCCCGGATATTACCGGGAACAGAGGAAATGGCTTCAGTAAATTATGAAGCGTTGCCCAGGGAAATTTCGTCAGGGAACGTGATTTTGCTGGCGGATGGACTCATTAGTTTGCGCGTTGAAGCGATTGAACAAGATAATATTATTACGACTGTTCTCAATAATGGGGAAATCAGCGACCGGAAACGGGTTGCTGTGCCGGGGGTTGCGCTTAATTTACCGCCGCTGTCGGAACAGGATGTTGCCGATATTTTATTTGGCGTTAAACAGGACATGGATATGATTGCGGCCTCCTTTGTGCAGCGGGCTGCTGATGTATTGGCAATCCGGAAGGTTTTGGAAGATGCAGGGGCATCCATGTTGATTATTCCTAAAATTGAAAATGCGGAAGGCGTCCAAAATATTGAGGAAATCTTGACCGTAGCGGATGGCCTGATGGTAGCAAGGGGTGACCTGGGGGTTGAGATTCCGCCGGAAGAAGTGCCGCTGGTCCAAAAAATGTTGATTGAAAAATGCAACTTGGCAGGCAAGCCGGTGATTACCGCTACACAGATGTTGGAGTCGATGGTGACTAATCCGCGGCCGACAAGAGCGGAAGCCAGTGATGTGGCGAATGCGATTTTAGACGGCACGGATGCCATTATGTTAAGCGGGGAAACTGCATCCGGCCGTTATCCGGTGGAAGCCGTTGCTATGATGTCCAAAATTGCGGCCCGAACGGAAGCGGCGCTGCGTTATGAAGATTTGCCTTCCTATCGCAGTACTCATACCAAGACAACGAGTACGGACGCCATCAGCCATGCAACGGTTCAAATTGCGGACCAGCTCGAAGCTGCAGCGGTGATTTCTGTAACCGAGAGCGGCTATACCGCGCGGATGGTTTCCAAATATCGTTCCCAGTCGCCAATCGTGGCTATTACACCGTATGCAAAAATCGTCAGGCAAATGCTGCTTTTATGGGGCGTTTATCCGCTGCAAGGGACGAGTGCGGACAATTCGGACGAAATGGTAAATGATTCGATCCAGCGGGCTTTGAACAGCGGTATCATAAAAGATGGTGATTTGGTGGTCATTACTGCGGGAGTACCGGCCGGCACGTCAGGGACAACCAATATGATCAGGGTGCATGTTGTCGGACGTATCCTAATGCGCGGAGTGGGAATCGGCCAGAAGGCCGTCACCGGGAAATTGTGCGTAGTGCGTTCGGCCAGTGATTTGCAGAAGTTTACTGCGGGGGATATTTTGGTCATATCGAGTGTGGATGATGAAATTGCTCCTTATGCTTCGAAGGCTTCGGCGATTGTCGCGGAAGAAGGCGGGTTTACTTCCAATGCGGCAATTGTTGGCATTAGTTATGGTATACCGGTTATTGTGGGTGTGGACCATGCCACAACAACGTTGACGAATGAGAGTATCTGTACGGTTGACGCGGCACGCGGATTGGTCTATAGGGGAGAAATTAATGTCCGCTGATCCTCACACAGCCTGTAAAACCTCGCCCTTTTAGGTCGGGGGTTTAACAGGCTGTAGCTCGGAAGTAAATTCGACTATGCCCGTAGGGCACAGGCACTTCAGATGGAGTTTTACCCAAAGGGCACAGGCACCCTCTGAGTGCAGACAATTCTATCTGAAGTAAGTCTACATTCATTTTTCTTACAGGGAGGCGCTTGTATGATATTGGAAGCAGGGGGCGCTGCAATTGCCGGAGTTCTTTTGACTACGACGGCTTTACGTTGTTATCGCCGTCGTAATCCGGCCCGACAGCTTTGTCATTTGACGAAAAAAACAGCTAATTTGGCCGATAGGGAACCACCGTTGGCGCCTAAAGAAGCAGCATCTTTGTTGCTCCCCATCTATTCTATCATCAGGAAGGCGTTTGTAAATAAGAATGAAACCGAGGCCAGCCAAGGCATCTCGTTACTCAAAAACTGTGTTTCTGCCGGTTGGCTGCGCCATGAAGAACCAGAAAACTTGAAATGGCTGGCGTTGGAAGGGCTTCGCTGCGGTCAGGCGAATAATGTTTCGCAGGTTGTTGATATTCTTTGTATGCTGCCGGCGCGAAGCAATATCATTGATTTGCAGGAACTTAGCCGTTTGTTTATCGCCGTTGGAATAGCGGCTTTAAAGGAAAAAGAAAATTTTATTGCGGCGAAGGCGACGGATGGTATCTTCACCATTCTTTTATTGCGGAAAAAAAATATATCGGCAGAAGTGGTACAGGTTTGTTTGCAGGGTTTGAAAGAAATTGGCGTACTGGCGCTGAATCGTCATGACATTGGATTATTCCGGGAAATTGTTATGCGACTAACCGAGTGGGCGGTAACGAAAAATGGCTTTGAAGCGCCGATAGAGTTAACTGAGATTTTTTCGGTTTGGCTGCACGCTATTGTGGCCAAAGAAGATGAACAGGGGTTGGAAGTTGTGACCGACTTTTTTATCCGGTTCATTAGTGATCGGAATTTGCCGGTGGAAAAGAGTATTTCTTTCTTGCAAGAGTGGTTGCGGTTTGCTGGGATTGCTTCGTTGAATCCCGGAAATGTTTTAGCTCCAATGATGATGTTTTCCGGGTTGGATGCGGCTGTAAAAAAACAAAATTTACCGCTGTGGATTTTAGCGGTTAGCGCTGCCGGACAGATACCAGCCCGAATTATTCAGACGCGAGGAATCACAAAGGCATTTCCTGTATTGTACCCTCTTTTGGAAAGTGGAAGGATTTTGCTGGGGAATGAATTGAAATTTGGCGGTGAAGGGTATGGCGATTCATACCGCCAGCAAGCGTTGCTGGTTATTATTAACGAGACTTTGATCTTGTTAAACTTGGGCGCGCAACAAGATTTAATCAGCACGCCTGATGAAATCTTAGCTGAGGTTCGGAACACTTGGTTGAATTACTCGCCGGCTTGTTTTACACGTAAGCAAGCACAACGATATTGCCAGCTTTTGTATTACTATTGGCGGCAAACCAAATGCAAACCAGACCGCCATAGTAAAAACACCGAAAGGGAGTTGTTGGTGCCCCTGCGCCTTTCCGAACAGGACCGGCAAAGGTTGAAATTTCTTGCATAAAAAAAGCCTGGGTTTTCCAGGCTTTTTTCGGTCCCGCAGAAAGTATATATGGCGATTACGCGTTTGTTTTACGGGTAACTGTCTTGCCGGATAATAAGAGGCCAAGAAAGGGCAGTGGATAGGAAAGTTGTTTAAGCGCGATCGCAAATACCAGACTGCCGGTAACAATCAATAGATAAAATAATGCCGTAACAGTGGTTGTCATCATGAAGCCGCCGGCTGTTACGGCTTTCATTAAATAGTGGATTAAAAACGGGTGGAACAGGTATACAGGATAGGAATGTTCGGAAAGCAAGGATAAAGCGGATGTAATTGGTTTAGAAATAGCAGCCTGCCGGAAGAAGGTGAAAAGAAATAAACAAGCCGCCAGGGTATATAACACTCCAATCGGACTCAGTTGTTGGGCGATATTGACTGCTTCTTCCGGTCCGTATTGACAAATAGTAATCAAGTAATAATAAAATGCCAGCATGCCAGCCAAGGTGCTGGCAAAAAAACAATAGATCGCAGTCCGGAATTGTTCTGTAAACCGGATGAAAGCGGTGAAACGCGCCGCACAGACCGCACCCAGCATGAAGATAAAGAGATAATGAACCACCCAATAGCTCAATCGGTATTCGACTAAAATTGCCAGATAGCGGTTACTGAACGCGGAGGGGCGGAGAATATAACAGGAATAATAATTAAAAACGATTTGCAGAAGCAGCAAGATTCCCAGCAGTGGAGCGGGATTGCGAATGATAGCGCGCGCCATCCAGCGCCATACTGGGAAAAGTGCGTAAAACCACAGTAGAATGACTAAAAAGTACAATTGGTAAGAAGCCAAACCAAAAAGAAAGTACTTATAGACAAGAATTGGCTTCCAGATCGAAAAATCGTGATAAAGCAGGGAATAGTGCAGCATATATATAATGGACCAAGTCAGATAAGGAAACAAAACTGTGCGAAAACGGCGCAGCATAAATTGTCCATAATTTAGTTCCCGTTCCAACGGATGGCTGCGAAACAAGCCAAAAGCGGATACAAAGAAAAAGATAGGGACGCTGAAGCGGGATACAATTTCCAGTAGGGCAAAGAGATGCAGATTGACATTCGGATTGGTTAGGGTGCAGGCGCCGGTGTGTATTCCCACTACACCGAGCATGGCAACTCCACGAATATATTCAACCGCCGTAATTCGTTGTCCGGCCATAACTACTCCTTTGTTGCCGGATCGATCTTGTTTCCGGCTGTTGTTGCAATAAACGTTTTGGTGGATTCATTGACTAAGTAAGGAGATACCATTGATAATTATAATGGATGTTAAAGCAAAAAACAAATTGTTCGGAAGGCGGTGGACACCATGATGAACGCCCGTTGCCATGTTTTAACCAGAACGGCGTTGCTATTGGCGCTTACGCTGCTGTTTCAATCACTGCGCTTGGTTATTCCCCTGCCTGTTTTTATGTCGACGCTATTAATTGGAACTTTGGTCAATGCCTGTCTGTTGATTGCCGCAGAGGCGATTGGCGTACGCTCCGCGTTAGCGATTTCCGTTATGGCACCGATTGTCGCGTACATGCAGCAGTTGTTGCCGCTGCCGGTATTTATTGTACCGGTGCTGGCCGGCAACGTGGCCTATGTATTGCTGTTCCTCGCTGTGTTTCGCTGGCGGCGCTGGCTGGCGATTATAACAGCTGGTGTTGGTAAAATGGCTGTTTTATATGCCTGTTTTGCTTGGATGTTGACCTGGATTGCCTTGCCTGCGCCGGTAGCTTCGGGGTTATTGTTTATTATGAGTTGGCCGCAACTGGTCACTTCGCTTTGTGGCGGCTTTGTGGCCGGGATTGTCGTTCGCCGGATCGGATCAAGGATAGAATAAATGCCTTGGCGTTACGCCAAGGCATTTATTCTATCCTCAGGCGGTTGAAAAAGGCCAATCTGCGTTGCACCCGCAAGGAGTATGCCGCCAACTCTAAGGCGCTAAAGCGCCAAGAGTTGCGCAATCACGACTACGTTTGTTTGGTCCATCAGATGGGATTAATTTTATCTGATGGACATAAGTGCAACCAACGACTTTTGACGTCGTTATCAAAGCTCGGCAAAAGTCGGGTTTTCTAACCAGCGTACGTTTTAGTACGCGGCGCGTCGCAAGCCTCGTCGTTCCTAGCATCTTAACCTTTTTGAACAGCCTTTATTTTGTTACTAAGCATAAAATTATGTCAATAATACTTTGATTATCCTATCAGAACTCAAACAGGATATTGGCAGAAGCTGCTTAAGAGGGAGTTCCTCCTTTATAATAGCAACGCAGGCCTTCGTGTTTGAAACAAGCATTGCAGGAAATGCAGTCGGCTTTTTTTGCTCCCTGTTGCAGCCGTGTCACTAAATCCGGTTCTTTGATAAACGGCCGGCTGAGCGAAACCATATCGGCAACACCATTGACGATGATATTTTCCATGATTTGCGCAGACCGTAACCCGCCAACTAAAATAATTGGTATGGAAACTGTTTGTTTCAACAGTTCAGCTGCTTTGGCAAAATAGGCTTCTTTTTCCGGCGAATTGACGCCAGGCTGGGCCATAACCCCCTTTGCTTCATGCATGCCGCCGCTGACTTCAATTGCGGCAATGCCGTACTTTTCTAATAGTTTAGCGGTGTATAGAACGTCGTCCGGTGTGAGGTGTCCTGAACCGCTGAGCCCGTCGGTAGAATTTAGTTTTGCCAAAATGGGAAACTGGTCGCCAACTTGTTTACGGCCTGCGGTGATGATTTCGCGGATAATTCGGGTGCGGTTTTCGATCGTTCCGCCCCAATGGTCGGCGCGCCTGTTGGTATAGGGGGAAAGAAATTGTGCCAGAAGGTAACCGTGGGCAATATGCAACTGGACACCGTCGCAATTGGCATCTTTTGCCCTGCGCATGGCAGCAGCATAGTCTGAGATCAATTGCTGAATTTCTGCCTCCGTTAATTCACGCGGAGTAATTCCTGTCACTGCATTTGTTACCGCGCTGGGGGCAACTGGTGTTAAATTGTCGATTAAATCCAAGGTCGTTTGTCGCCCGGCATGGGATATTTGCAGTATGAATTTTGCGCCATGGCGATGGACGGTTTCGGTAACTTTTTTGTAGCCGTCAATAAACCGGTCGTCGTAAATGCCGTTTTGCCGCAGACTGGCTTTGCCGAGCGGATGCTGGACATAAGAGTGCGCCGAAATAATAAGGCCTACGTCGTTTTGCGCTAACTGGTTATAAAGCTGCAATTCCGTTTCCGAGATGCTTCCGTCTTCATTGCCCCAATAATCTTGAGTGGCTGAGCGGACAAACCGGTTTTTGACTGTAAAGTTGCCAATGGTTGTTGGAGTGAACAAATGGTTCATATTAAATCCCCCTAAATGTATGATTAAGATATAACCCAGAAAGCTGTTGTTTAAATACTAAACCTCTAAAAAAGTCGGGTTAATAAATTGCCGTTCTCTTTCAACCAGTTGCGGTGTTGTTTGTATTCAGGGATAAATTGCGCAACCAATTCCCAAAAAAGTGACGAATGATTGGCAACCCGCATGTGACATAGTTCGTGAACTACCAGGTAATCCATAATTTCTGGCGGGGCCATCACGATGCGCCAGTTGTAATTGATATTCCCTCGTGACGAGCAACTGCCCCAGCGGGATTTTTGGTCGCGGATGCTGATTTTAACAGGTCGGACGTTGAGTCTTCCGGCCCAAAAAGTAGTTTTTTCGGTAAATTGGCGGCTGGCATTTTCTATATACCACTTGCGAAGCACTTCCTGCGCTAACGTGTAAGCGTGCTCGATTTTGTGGGAAGGCAGGCAGAGCGATAGTTTGTTTGGCGTCAAAAAAATTTCCGGCCGTTTCGTATCTTTTTCCATTATCTGCAGAAGATGCAACCTGCCTTGGAACAGCAATTGCGTTCCTGATGCTAAAGATGCATTCACTGGGTTCTCGTCAATAGCGTTCCGTTGCGCTGATTTCTTCAAGATCCAATTTTGGTTTTTTTGCAATAATTCATGCAGCTCCGTTGTTTTTATGCGGGCTGGAGCGCAGATTTCAAGCTCTGTTGCCGTAAGAAGTTTTAAAGTTATGGTTTTTTTGCGGGGAATTCGACGAATTTGATAAGAAAATCGCTGGTTATTTAGCAAGATTTCAGGCATGAAGAGTAAATTCCTTTACTTAAGTATAAAACAATAAATAGTCTCTGTTTGAATATTGTTCATTACTGTGTGAAAATCCTGCATCACAATGGAGAACTAGATATTGTTATTACGTACAGGAATTTTTGAGCCCGTAACGAAAAAGATAAAGATGGATCTCTGTTTTTGAAATTACTTATAGGCATATGGATTTTAAGCTATGTTTCAACTGAAGGAGGATATGGCATGGGAAAACTGGATTTTATTTATAATCGGCGTAGTATACGCCAATTTACCGATGAAAAAATTCCCACAGAAAATTTGCGGGAAATCATTAAGGCCGCTACAATGGCACCGTCAGGGAAAAATTCACAAACATGGCATTTTGTTGTTGTTACTAACCCTGCAAAAATTGCCGAATTGGCAGAAATTGTTGTTCGAAAAATTCATCAGATGGCAACTTTCTATGCGGAGAAGGAGCAAGGTCAGAAATTTATTAATTATGCGACGCGTTATCACACTGTTTTTAGAAATGCTCCGGTTATCATATTGGTTTATGCGGGCCCTTATCCTTCTCTAGCCAGCGAATTAGAAAAAGACGGAATTATATCATCAGATGAGCTTGATTTTTTGAACATACCCAATCCTTCTGTGCAAAATGCTGCTGCGGCCATGGAAAATTTGCTTTTAGCAGCTACGGCAATGGGATATGGAACTTGTTGGATGACAGGGCTTACTTATGCCGGTCGTGAAATTTCGGCGTATCTGGGTTTTGAAAAACCAGGCTATCATCTTGTGGCGGCAACTCCTTTGGGGGTTCCGGCAAAGACTTCCGGCGGGAATCCGCCACGCAAACCACTTGACGAAATCATGACGATCATCGGGTAAAGAATAAAATTTGAGGAAAATATATTCAATCGCTTGACAACTATCCAATTGAATGGTAATATATCAATTGTTCCCCGACGCCGCAAAACATGCCGAAGTGGCGGAATTGGCAGACGCAGCAGACTCAAAATCTGCCGTCAGCGATGGCGTGCCGGTTCGAGTCCGGCCTTCGGCACCAATCAAAATATTCCCGAAGATGAATAGTCTTCGGGTTTTTTGTATGTAAATTTATATAAGAGAAGGTCGTTAATCTAGTTGTGTATATACAGGAATCTGCAATTCGTATAAAGAATATATACAATAAATAGCGATCGAAAAAACAAATAACTGCAAGCAATCGGACAAAATGAAATCGCATCATGTTAGTGGTATCGATTTGTAGATAGTGATAAAGCAGCTTAGATTAAAACGATTTTGCATCAGATGGGTTTTATGTAAAAATATGATGTGAAGGGCGGGTTTTAAAGATGAATCGGATTTGGTTGGAGATTTTGGGCGCATTGCTTGTGGGCGGGATGCTAAAATATGCAATTTCGAATGAAGCGGTGGTATGGGTAGTAATTGACTTGGTTATTCTGGGGGTTTGCTATCTTTTATTGCAGCGGTATCCTTTTGTGGACACAATGAAATCAATGAAATTTCTTGCAGGGTTAACCGTTATCAATATTCTTGTGGATATAGGGCTAATTTCCGCGGGGCTAGGAAATCTTATCTTATTGGTAATCATTCTTTGGGTGCTCTTCAAAGGACATTTCAATAAACCGTTTAAACCACATCAACGGACAAAAATTCGCCACAAGTGGCACAAATAGAAATGGATACGATTATTTAATGAAGCCGTGTGGAAATTAGCAATTTCTACACGGCTTTTTTGGTTATTGGCGGATGGAAGGAAAAATGGCTAAGAGGTTTTTGCATCTGGCTGGCAAATAGGTTACAATCAGTAAGGAGAGTCGAATGAGGTGGTGTGTTTATGTCGCGTGAAATAATAATAATTGATGGCAGCAGCCTGGTCCACCGGGCTTTCTATGCGTTGCCGATTAGCATGACAGCTGCGGGAAGGCATACAAACGCCGTTTATGGATTTACGACCATGCTGTTAAAGCTATTGGCCGAACGAAAGCCGGGTGCCGTTGCCGTTGCTTTTGATAAAGGGAAGGTAACTTTCCGTAATGGCTTGTATGAAGCATATAAAATGCACCGACCAAGTACGCCGTCGGAACTGACCGAACAATTTCCGCTGGTCCAGGAAATTTTGGACGCTTTTGGGATTAAAACACTCGCCCAAGACGGCTACGAAGGTGATGATATTATCGGCACACTTGCCGCCAAGGCAGTGGCAGATGGATACGACGCAGTGATTGTAACCGGTGATCGTGATGTGTTGCAGCTTATTGGTCCGCATACAAAAGTCATGTTGACCAAAAAGGGAATCACGGAAATGGATGAAATGGATAGCCAGGCCGTGAAAACGAAATATGGTATTGAACCCGAAACAGTTGTAGATTTAAAAGGCCTCACAGGCGATAAATCGGATAATATCCCGGGGGTACCGGGAGTTGGCGAAAAGACGGCTGTTAAGCTGCTTACCGAATTTGGCACTGTGGAAAATATCTTGGATCAGATTGATGCTGTTTCGGGTGAAAAACTGCGGGAAAACTTGCGTAAGCATGCCGAACTGGCCCGCTTGTCGAAAAAATTAGCAACCATTATTTGTGACATGCCACTTCCGTTTCAGTGGGAAGATTTTCAGGTTCATCCGGATTATGACAAGGTTCATGAAGTTTTTACGAAATTCCAGTTTCGCAGATTGTTAGCCAATCTGCCAGAGCTTGCCGGTGAAAAAATGGAAAAGAGCGGTTCGCCGCTAGAGCCTGCTATAAAACAAACAGTACGCATCCTGGATGCTGAAAACGAATCGCAGGATGCTGTCAAATTAATCCGTGCTGCCGGTTCCATGATCTTTTTACCAGTTGTAAGCGGCCGTATGCCCGACAGCCGTTTGGAAGGACTGGCTGTATCTGTTGGCGGGGAAATTTTATTGATCGAAACCAAGTCTAAAGGATGGCGGGAAATTGCTGCGTTATTGGCTGATGAAAGTATTCAAAAAATAACCTATGATACAAAAAATTTATTCAATGTTTGCCGTTCCTCCGGAATTGAAGCGGGTGGACCGCTTTTTGATATTTTGCTTGCTGCGTATCTGCTGAATTCCGCTGCCGCCAGTTATTCATTGGCGGAATTAGCCGGTCAGTATTTAGTTGGAACTGTTTCGGCGGCCGATTTTGGCAAAGACAAAGGGAATGACCTTGCGGCCCAGGTGGGAACTATTTGTTCTCTGCATCCGGTTTTTGCCGCCAAACTTGCTGATGACGGACTGGATAAGTTATACTATGAGGTGGAATTGCCGCTTGCATCCGTTCTTTCCAGCATGGAATTGGCGGGTATTCGGGTTGATATAGAACGTTTGAAAACAATGACAACGGATTTATCCATACAGGTAGATGCGCTGTTGCACAATATTTATCAGCTTGCCGGCGAAGAATTCAATGTCAATTCACCGAAACAATTGGGGTCAATCCTGTTTGATAAATTGAACTTACCGGTCATAAAGAAAACAAAAACCGGTTATTCTACCGATGCTGAAGTTTTGGATAAACTGGCCGGACTGCATCCGCTGATTGACCAATTGCAAGAATACCGGCTGTTAATTAAATTAAAATCTACTTATTTGGATACAATGCCCAGTTTGATCAATCCGCATAGCGGACGTATTCACACCAGTTTTAATCAGGCGGTTACTACGACAGGCCGACTGAGCAGTTCCGAACCTAATTTGCAAAATATCCCGGTGCGGACGGAAATTGGCCGTAGAATCCGGGAGTTGTTTATACCGGGAGACCAGTGGAAATATATGATGGCGGCTGATTATTCGCAAATTGAGTTGCGAATTTTGGCGCATCTGTCTGCCGACCCAGGGTTACTGGATGCTTTCCGCAATAACCAGGATATTCATGCCCGCACTGCTTCGGAAGTATTTGGCGTACCGCTGGCAGAAGTGACGCCGGAGATGCGCTCACGGGCAAAAGCAGTGAATTTTGGCATTATTTATGGGATTAGCGATTATGGTCTTGCCCGCAATACCGGTGTAAGCCGTAAAGAAGCTGGGCAGTACATTGACCTCTATTTTTCCCGTTATGGCGGCGTCAAAGAATATATGGACCGGATGGTGGCCGAAGCCCGTCGATTGGGTTATGTGACGACTTTATTCGGTCGCCGGCGGTATTTGCCAGATATTCACAGCAGTAATTTTAGCCAACGATCGTTTGCGGAACGGACGGCAATGAATACGCCGGTGCAGGGATCGGCTGCCGATATTATCAAAAAAGCGATGATTGATGTTTCCCGGGCCTTGGCCGCGAACCAAATAAAAAGCCGTGTGTTGTTGCAGGTTCACGATGAATTGGTGCTGGAAGTGGCGCAAGGGGAAGAAGAAATTGCTGCGACCCTGGTTCGGCAAGCAATGGAGAACGCAGTTGCGTTGGATGTGAAACTGACTGTAGATGTGAAAATGGGAAAAAACTGGGCGGAAACGAAATAACGGAGGGAATCCTATGCCGGAAATGCCGGAAGTGGAGATTATTCGACAGGCACTGGCCGAGTTGGTCGTCGGAAAGACAATCCAATCTGTTGATGTGCGGCTGCCGCGACTGATTAAATGGCCTTTGCCGGAAGTTTTTCAGCAAATGGTAATGGGGCAAACTATAACGGCGGTAGAACGGCGCGGGAAATATCTGCTATTCCGCTTAAATGGGGATTTGTTGCTGGTTGTCCATTTGCGGATGACCGGGCGCTTGATCTATGCAACGCCTGGCATGAAACAGGATACCTATACCCGTATTGTTTTTAGCTTTACGGATGATACCGCATTATTGTATGCCGATACACGTACGTTGGGAACGTTATATTTGCTGAAAGCGGATGAAGTATGGAGGATTGGCGGCTTGGCCTCCCTGGGTCCTGAACCGCTGTCGGCTGAATTTACTTCACGATATTTGCGTTCGGTTTTGTCTAAATACCGGGGAACCGTCAAGGGGTTGTTGTTGAATCAGAAATTGATTGGCGGCCTGGGTAATATTTATGTGGATGAAAGTCTGCACTTGGCGGGGATTCATCCTTCCCGCCCCGGCAATTCGTTGTCGGAAGAAGACATTGAACGATTGTATAACCAAATCAACCATGTTATTTTCGAAGGCATACAGCATGGCGGAACTACCTTCCGTGATTATCGAAACAGCAGCGGACAAAGCGGCAGTCATCAACACCATTTGCATGTATATGGACGAAAAAACCAGCCGTGCTTTCGTTGTGGATGTTTCATTTCGAAGACAGAAGTGGCAGGGCGGGGTACACATTATTGTCCATCATGTCAACCGCAGCAATGTGAGCCGAAAATTGACAACAAAGGCAGGCGGTAAAGGTATGTATGTGGTTGGGCTTACTGGTGGGATTGCCAGTGGAAAAAGCGCTGTTAGCAATATTTTGCGAAAACTAGGAGCCTGCATAATTGATGCGGATCAACTTGCCAGGGAAATTGTTGAACCGGGCCAGCCTGCATGGCAAGAAATTGTCGATTATTTCGGCAAAGATATAGTATTGGCGAATGGACATTTGAATCGGAAACGCTTAGGCACTATTGTGTTCAATTCTCCTTCCGACCGGGATGTGTTAAATAGGATTACGCATGATAAAATCCTCAGCAAAATGCGGGAGGCCATTCGGGACATCGGAAAAACGGGCCGGAAAATTGTTGTGTTGGATGTTCCTTTGCTCATTGAGGCTGGTTTTTCCGATTTAGTAAATGAAGTATGGGTTGTTTATGTAAATGAACCGCTGCAATTGAAACGGCTGCAAAAGCGCGATCAGTTAACAGTAGAGGAAGCGAAAGCAAGAATACAATCGCAGATGCCGCTTCGTGACAAGCTTCGTTATACGACCATTATCATCAACAACGAAGGAGACTTGACTGCAACGGCATGTCAGGTAGAAACCGAATGGAAGCGGGTTTGTGAATTGGTAAAAATAGAAGAATAAGAACGTGTAAGTTTTGCGAACGAATGTATTGAAAATAAGAAAACGACGGAGTGATCGAATTTGCACAGTGTCAAAACACTGATCATTGGACTATGTGCGTTGATTGTATTCGGTCATACCATATACAGCAGCGACTGGTTTCAGAAAAATTTTTTATATCCGTTTCCGTATCAAACTACTGTATTTCGGTATGCGGAGAAACATAATTTAGATCCTTATTTGGTGGCAGGTTTAATTTATACGGAAAGTAAATTCAAGGCAACGGCACAATCTCCTACCGGAGCGCGTGGAGTCATGCAAATGATGCCAAAAACAGCGGACTGGGTAGCAGATCAACTTCGTGAGGACAAGTTTCGGTTCAATGATTTGGATGACCCTGAAGTCAGCATCCGCTTTGGAACCTGGTATTTTGCTTCTGTGAAAAAAGAGTTTGCGAACAACGAAATTTTAGCCTTAGCCGCTTATAACGGCGGTAGGGGCAATGTTCGTCAATGGATGTCGCAGTATGGTTGGAAAAGTGATTTTACCATGATTGAGCAGATACCGTTTAATGAAACCCGGGAGTACGTTATCCGTGTTTTGGCCAATAAAAAACGGTACCAAGAGTTATATGGACGTTAGGAGGAATATCGTTGTCAAAAAGCAACTTTAGCGCGAGCATAGTGCTTCTGCTCGTACTCGTTTTGTTGACAGGCTGTTCTAAAATGACCGGTCCCGGCGTTCAACAAAAAGTTGACTTGCAGGCAGGAGGGCAGCTTACTTATGGTACTTTGTATGAACCGGATACTTTGAATCCGTTGATGTCTGACTTGGTAACCGTAGCGGAAGTGAGCAGTTTGATCTTCAGTGGCTTGTTGAAAACCAACAATAAGGGCGAGTGGATTCCGGATTTGGCGGCAGAGGCGCCTAACCGGCAAAATGGCGGTATAAGTGCGAATGGGTTGACACTTACCTATCATTTGCGGAACAATGTGACTTGGCATGACGGAACTCCATTGACGGCTGACGACGTAAGGTTTACCTGGCGGATGATCATGGATACCAAGGTGAATATAAAAAACAGGGAAGGGTACGACAAAATCCAGTCCGTTGAGGCTCCGGATAAATATACTGTTGTTATTCATTTCCGTGAATATTATCCGGGGATGTTATCACTTTTTCCCGCGATATTGCCGCAGCATATATTAAGCAAGGAGCCGGATATCAATAAAGCGCCATTTAACCGCCAACCGGTTGGAACCGGGCCGTTTCGCCTTAAAGATTGGCATGTCGGCGAAGCGATTGTACTGGAAGCGTATCCGCAGTATTTTCGCGGAAAGCCGGCTTTGGATGGCATTACCTACCGATTTGTTCCGGACCCCACCTTGCTGGTAGCCCAATTAAAAACCGGTGAATTTGATATTTTTAGCCGGATTCCGTTTGCGCAGCTGGACCAGGTAAGATCGACAGCGAATATGAAGGTGGTAATGACTCCGAATTTAACGTGGGAACATGCTGTTTTTAATCTGAATTCCGCTTTGTTTCAAGATGTGCGGGTTCGAAAAGCGGTTGCAATGGGGATTGATCGTTCTGCGCTTGTTGCCGGCACTTTAAAAGGGGCGGGGGAACCAGCTTTGGCGGATCAACCGTCATCTTCCTGGGCGTATAACTCTGCATTGCAGATGCCGGCGCGCGATGTGGCGGGGGCAAAAGAACTGCTTCAACAAGCGGGATGGAAATTAGGCGAGGATACTATTTTTGTTCAAAATGGGCGGCGTTTGGCATTTGTCATGTCTATTCCGGCCGGCAATAAAGCCCGGGAAGCAGTTGCTCGATTGATGGTTCAGCAATTGAAAGAAATCGGCGTTGAAATGGAAGTTAAGGCAGTTCAACGGGAAGCGTTTTTGAATGATATTTTAAAATCACGGAATTTTGATATGGCGCTATTTGCTTTGACGATGGGGACTGATCCTGACAATTATGATTTGTGGAATTCAAAAAAAATTCCCAGTTCCAGCAACGGGTATGATGGGCGTAATATCGCGGGGTGGGTTAATCCGGAAATTGACGAGTTGACACTGCGCGGGAGAAGCGTTGTTGACCAGGAAGTCCGGAAACAAGCGTATTGGCGGATGCAGGAATTGATTGTCAGTGAATGTCCGGTGATACCGCTTTACTTTTGGGCCAATATTGACATGGTGAAAAATACGGTTGCGAACTATCAACCAAACCCTACGGGGTATGACGATCTATGGAACGCATGGCAATGGGCGTTCATCAAACAACGCTAATACCGTAAAGAAGGCAGGCTGTTCAGAACAGCCTGCCTTCTTTACGGTATGGATGGGTTTATTGGGGAGAAAACGCGATAGAGGCAAGTGATTGATCGCTTGTTAGTGTAGCGATAAAAATCTCGGTCAATTTTGGATCGAATTGTGTTCCTGCACAGCGGCGCAGTTCGGCAATTGCTTCAGGGATTTCCATGGCTTTGCGGTAGGGACGGGAATTGGTCATGGCATCAAAAGCATCTGCGATTGCGATAATGCGGCATGACAAAGGAATTTCTTCGCCGGCAATGCCTAACGGGTACCCATCTCCGTTCCACCATTCTTGATGCTTGAGGATGAATTCTGCGATGGGGGCAAGATCAGGAGCTGATTTTGCAATCCGAAAGCCAATTTCGCAATGGCGGCGCATGATTATTAATTCATCCTGTGTGAGCCGGTCGGGTTTAAACAAGATCTGATCAGGGATCCCAACTTTTCCGATGTCGTGAAATTTTGCCAGCAGACGCAGGTCGGCAATTTCCGGATCCAGAAGTTGTAGTTTCTTGGCGACTGCTTCCGTCAATGTCTGCAGACGGTTGGCATGGCCTTCGGTAATATAGTCGCGGGCTTCTAATGCCTGCATCATTGCTTGTACGATGGCGCTGCGGGAACTGAAAGATTGATGCATTTTTTCCCGATACATATTGTTATCCGCTTCTTTTGTGATTGCATCTATGTTTTTATCGGTGGACCCCATGGCCCAGCCAATAGAGAGGCTGAGTGGAAGCTGAGGATTGTTCAGGTTGTATAGTTCTACCGTTTCTTTAATTTGACTGGAAAGTTTAAGCATTTTCGTCTGGTTGGGCTCGACAATGAGAATAGCGAATTCATCCCCGCCCGTTCTGGCGACGATATCGGAAGAAGTTGCGCAAGAAGTGAGTACTCGGGCCACAACTTTCAGCAGTTCATCGCCGGCCGGATGGCCAAGTGTATCGTTGATTAGCTTCAGGCCGTCGACGTCGCACGAAAAAATCCCAATGGTTTTACCTGTTTGACCGGCAATTTTTAGTGTTTCTGCTTCAAAATAAGTCCGATTGTAGGTGCCGGTCAGTGTATCATGGTGTCCCAAATATTTTAATTCCTGTTCCATCCTTTTTCTGTCCGTGATATCCCGGATAATCGCCAAAATCTCGTCGTTGCCGCTTTTGGCAAAGCGGGATTCAAAATGACGTATATGGTTATCTTGCAACAATTGATATTCGAAAAGTTGGATATCGCCGCTGATGAGGGTTTGCTGAATGTATTGGAGAGTGCTTTGCGCAAATTCTTCCGGGAAAATCTCAAAAATGGTTTTTCCTAAAAAATTTTTCGGATCGGTGAACAGGGGAAAATACGGTGATGGTTTGTAGTCCAGAAATACGCCTTGTTCGTTCATTCGTAACATGAGGTCGGGGATCGCTTGCAATAGGGCCAGGTTGTGGGATTGAATGCGGGACAGCTCATCATATTGCTGTCGCAGTTCTTCTTCTGTCGCGATCAATTCTTCGTGCATGGCTGTCAATTCGTCAAAATTGTTCTGCAAGTGCTTATTTGCTTTTGCCAGTTTTCCGATATATCGATTACTGATGAGATAAATAAGAAAAGACGTTATACCGACATACAACCAGCCCTTCAACATGGATACCCTGGTCAAATCATCGGATGCGAAAAAAGCTGTTGCCAAAGTATCGGAAAAGAAAATCCAGAGTACGCCGAACGCAAAATATAGTAAGGAAATTTTTATGGCATAATTTTTATTAGTCATACCACAGATATATCCTTTCGGAAAATAGAATTAAAATTACTTAATTGACAATAACTTCTAGAAAAAAATAAAAAATCCTTTATTTATCGTGCTGAGAAATGATACAATATCCGTTCTAAAATTTTTTGTTTCGAAATTTTTAGTTGACATTTTTCCTGGATTCGGTATAATGGTATTTGTCGATGCGGTCGTGGCGGAACGGCAGACGCGCTAGCCTCAGGAGCTAGTGGGGGCAACCTCGTGGTGGTTCAAATCCACTCGACCGCACCATTTAATTTCATAAGCAATCATGCGGTAGTGGCGGAACGGCAGACGCACCAGCTTGAGGGGCTGGCGGGGGCAACCTCGTGGTGGTTCAAATCCACTCTACCGCACCAATCAGTAACTACAAGGGTTTACAAGCTTTCAGCTTGTAAGCTTTTTTTAGTTTCTGAGGCTGTTTTTTGTTCTTTGATACAACTTTTGACACCATCGCTATCGATTAAACCAGTTTGCTTAATCAGGGGTTGCGTGCCAACCTTGCGCGTATCATTTGCAGAGCAATTAATTTATAGGGAAAAAGAGGAAACAGAAATGAGGTCATAGCAGCAAAATTATGGTTGGAGACAAGTGTGTGTGATTATATAAAATTGGTGATATAATAAAACCATAATCCTTTCAAGCGTAATACGACTCCTGGAAGGGGAAATAAATGATGAAAAAGGACATTGTAATCTTTGGCTCCAGCGGACAGGCTAAAGTAATACTCGATATTATTGAAAAACAGGGTATTTATAATGTTGTTGGTTTAATTGACAGGTTTCAAATTGTTGGGAAAAGAGTATTTGGCTATAAGGTGTTAGGAGATAAATCATTTTTATTAAAAAATGGTAATGCGGCTATAAAGTATGGCATTGTCGCAATTGGTGATAATTGGGTTAGAAGCCAGGTTGTACGACGAGTTTTGCAAATAAGGCCCGATTTTAATTTTATTACAACTATCCATCCTTCGGCTTTAATTTCTAAGGGGGTCGTCATTGGAGAAGGAACAGCAATAATGGCTGGCAGCATAATTAACAGTGATTCGAAAATCGGGAAACATTGCATAATAAATACGAATTCTTCAATTGATCACGATAATATAATGGGCAATTTTGTAAGTGTTCATCCCGGTGTTACTACCGGGGGGAATGTGAGGGTGGGTGATTTTTCAGCCATATGTTTAGGAGCGAAGATTATCCATAATATAACGATTGGAGAACATAGTGTGGTTGGAGCAGGTTCAGTTGTTGTTAAAAACATAGGAAATCAATCAATGTGGTATGGGGTGCCTGCGAAACTGATACGAAAAATTGATATTGGTGAAAAGTACCTTTAACTACATCACCCTTGACGGGTAACGGATTCCGGAACTTAATTTGGTCGTCATCTATAAAGTATGAATGTCAATAAACGCTAACGGGCTTTTAGCGGGCGTATGTAAAGGAATTTGCAACACGTTTTGGCTGAAAGTTTGGAAGTATCAAATAAATAGTTTTGTCTATTACATCTTGTAAAGGTTTTATTAACGAAAATAATAGTATATAATAATATCAGAGGAAATAATCTGAGGATTACAGGCGGAAAAATAAAATAGGAAATGTTAAACGTGATCATGCGGGAGATATATGCAAGATTGCGTTCGTAGCCGGGTAGAGATACCCGGCTACGGCATTGTTATAGGTCATGTATCCATGAACACGATATTTTTCGTATGTTGTATTTACCGTATTTTGTAAGCTGTGGGTACGTTTTGCCAATGAGATAGCGTGATGATTTGTCTGCGGAAACAGCCACCATCATGCGCGAACTACAGGGGTGAAAACAGTCGAAATACCCGTTGAATTGTATGTTTGGGCTAAAAAATGAATGATTATAAACCTAAAGGAGGAACTGTTTTGACAATGATTACAATTGTGGAAAATCGCTGTAAAGGCTGCAACGTGTGCGTAGCTTTCTGCCCAAAACAAGTCTTGGCATTAAACAGCATGGGGAAAGTTTATGTGGTTGATCAAGGTGCTTGTATTGGGTGTGGACAGTGTGAATTGCGATGTCCGGACTTTGCCATTCGTATCCGAAAGGAGGCGGTATCATGAGTGAGGTAAAACTCATGCAGGGGAATGAAGCTTGTGCCGAAGGAGCAATCGCTGCCGGCGTGCGTTTTTTTGGCGGCTATCCGATTACGCCGTCTACGGAAATTGCGGAATATATGGCGGTGAATTTGCCGAAGGTCGGCGGAACCTTTATCCAAATGGAAGATGAAATTGCTGGTATTGGCGTTATTTTGGGTGCTTCTTTAGCCGGAAAAAAAGCACTTACAGCAACTTCTGGTCCTGGATTTTCTCTGAAACAAGAATTGATCGGCTATGCTGCCATTGCAGAAATTCCTGCTGTCATTGTTAATGTCCAAAGGATGGGACCGTCAACCGGCCAACCGACCTCGCCGGCGCAGGCCGATATCATGCAAGCTCGCTGGGGGACACACGGTGACCATCCGATGATCGCCCTTTCGCCTTGGACGGTTCGCGAAGCATTTGATGTTGCTGTAAAGGCCGTCAACTACGCGGAACGTTTCCGTACGCCTGTCATTATCCTGATGGACGAGGTGGTTGGTCACTTGCGGGAAAGGGTCGATTTACCGGCTGCCCATGAAATCCAAGTTTATCCGCGGCGGGTACCGGATAAGACCAAAGCAGAAGGGTATAAAGCCTATGAGCCTATGGACGATCTCGTTCCCAATCCGGCAAATTTTGGCACGGGGTTCCGGATTCATTGTACCGGTTTGGTGCATGACGAGACGGGATTCCCCAGTGGAAGCCCGTCCGTAACGGAAAAGACCATAAAACGGCTGCACGAGAAAATCATGCGAGTGCAAGAGGAAATTACACATTATGATGAATTTTTTATGGATGACGCCGAAATTGCCGTTGTTGCGTTTGGCGGAACAGCCCGTACAGCTTACGCCGCGGTGGAAACAGCGCGAAAGTCCGGTCAAAAAGTCGGTATGATCCGGATGATGACGATCTGGCCGTTTGCAGACAAAGTTATACGTGATTTGGCAAAAAAAGTAAGGAAAATCCTTGTGCCAGAAATGAACTATGGGCAATATGTTTACGAAGTAGAACGGGCAGCTGCCGGACAAGCCCGCGTCGTTTCCTTGCCGAAATACAATGCCGAAGTATTCACGCCGGATGAAATTCAGCAGGCCATTGAAAGACTAGCTGCGGAGGTGGAGAAATGAAAGACTACGAAAGCTTATTTCGAACAAACCGGCTGCCGCATATCTGGTGCCCCGGCTGCGGCAACGGTATTGCTATGAAAGCGATTGCCAAAGCGATTGCCAAACTTGATCTTGATCAAGACAAAACTGTCATTGTTTCTGGTATCGGCTGTTCTTCAAGGGCATCTGGCTACATGGATTTTGATACACTGCATACCGCGCATGGACGGGCTTTGCCATTTGCCACCGGCATCAAACTGGCCAATCCGGACTTGAACGTTATTGTTATTACGGGTGATGGTGATTGCATGGCCATCGGAGGAAACCATTTCATCCATGCTTGCAGGCGGAATATAGACTTGACAGTCGTTCTCTTCAACAACAACATTTATGGGATGACGGGCGGCCAGGCCTCGCCGTTGACCCCGGTGGATAAAAAAGCGACCACGGCTCCGTATGGAACGTTTGATCGGCCGTTCAATCCTTGCGATGTCGCAAAAACTGCCGGTGCAACCTATATCGCCCGCGGGACAGCGTATCATGCAGCGCCTCTGGTAGATTTGATCGCTCAAGGAATTCAAAACAAAGGATTTTCATTCATCGAGACTCTTGTTCAATGTCCAACATCTTACGGCAGACGCAACAAAATGGGCAACGCAACGGCCATGATGAAGCATATGAGTGAAACGGTTATTCCGCTGACCGCTTATAACAGACTTTCGGCAGAAGAACAAAAGACAAAGCAGCCTAGCGGCGTGCTGCATACGGATGTTTTCCCGGAATATGCCGCTGAATATGCGAAAATCATCAAACAGGCGGGAGGCGATAAATAATGCAAGAAATTCGATTATCCGGATCAGGGGGACAGGGGCTGATCACAGCAGGAATTATACTGGCGGAAGCGGCTGTTATGGAAGGCAAACAGGCCATACAATCCCAGTCCTATGGACCGGAAGCGCGTGGCGGTTCTTCGAAAGCCGAAGTTTTGATTGATGATCGGTTCATTTATCACCCGAAAGTCGTCAATCCGCAAATCTTTCTGGCCATGACTCAGCAGGCCATGGATAAATACAGTAATGACCTCACGTCAGAAAGCATTATAATCGTTGATGAGGATTTGGTTTCACATCCGCATGGATCGCAACATATTGTCAAGGTGCCGATCACTCGTTTGTCTAAGGAAAAGCTGGGTCGAGACTTGTTCGCTAACATTATTGCATTGGGACTGCTTGTCAAAGTTACCGGCGCAGTGTCTTTCGAAACGATACAGAAAGCGGTTGCCAAACGGGTGCCGTCGGCCACGGTAGCTAAAAATATGGAAGCCCTGCGAGTCGGGTACGAAAGCGTTTGATTGTGATGTGATGCTGGAAGTACAAATGTAAAAATCTTGTTGTTCATCGCTCGAATTTTTGCAGGCAGATCTATTGATAAGCGTTTATCAGGGGTTATGTTTAATCAATAATGCGGGGTTTTGCCGAAGTTTACGCTTCGGCAAAACCCCGTTCCGGTTTCAAGGAAAAGGATAATTTTGTTCATGCAAGGAATTTATTTGTTAAGAGCAAAATTAATATTGGTAAAGGAAATGATGAAAGGCCGTGCAATACTATTTGATATGTGGTGTAATTAGGGGAGGGGAAAGAATGACTACCATTGAACAGTTACAAAAAATTATTTCGGACAGTAATAATATTGTGTTTTTTGGTGGAGCTGGAGTCTCTACTGAAAGCGGAATTCCTGATTTTCGGAGTGTCGATGGCTTGTATAATCAACGCTACAAGTATCCGCCGGAATTTATGCTTAGCCATACCTTTTTTGCAAAGCACACAATCGAATTTTTTGATTTTTACAGAGAAAAAATGATTTTTCTCAATGCACAGCCGAACGCTGCACACTATAAGCTGGCGGAACTTGAACAGAAGGGAAAATTAAAAGCCGTTATTACGCAAAATATTGATGGGTTGCACCAGTTGGCAGGGAGTAAGACCGTGATTGAACTTCACGGTTCAGTGCGAAGAAATTATTGTGAACGATGCAAGACATTTTTTGATGAAAAATTTATTTTGGAGAGCTCCGGCGTTCCAACGTGTTCTTGTGGTGGAGTGGTGAAACCTGATGTGGTTTTATATGAAGAAAGTTTGAATTGGGATTTAATGCAAAAGGCGGTATCCTATATTTCAAAAGCGGATGTCTTGATTGTCGGCGGAACTTCTTTGGTCGTTTATCCTGCCGCCGGAATGATTGATTATTATCATGGCAATAAATTGGTTCTCATCAATCGGAATTCAACGTCCAACGATTTTCGAGGCAACTTGTTGATCCAGGGCAGCATTGGCGAAGTGTTGGGACAAATTTCCGTATTGTGAAAATATAAATAAATGAAAAGTCGTCACCAACCCAAAAGGAATTAAGAAATTTTTCAAGAAATCAAAAAAAGACAAAGAAATGAAACTGGCAATGGTTTTCACAAAAATAGTGCTAACCTTGGTTGCTAAAGAGACAACAAACAGGACATTTGAAAAAAATACCATGTTGCTTGCATTTTCGTCAAGCAAATACTCATTTGCGGATAGAGAATAGTATTTTTCTGTGAAGGGGTTGTTGAAGTGTCTGCATTCAAACGTACTTTTGAAAAAGCCAGGGAAAGCCAAAAAGAGCGTTATTTAACGATCATAAATCATTTCGAGGTGGGCGAGATAACCAACGATATGAAGTTTTTTGTATTGTGGTTGGCGGGGCAGGATAAATGGCTCGGAGGGCAATTGTTGTCTATCCTTGGCAAATTAAATGATGACGAAAAGCATTTCTTGCTGTGGGTAGCCAACCAGGATGTCTGGGTAAAGAAACCGCTCCTATCCCTGGTTGGCAAATCAACAAAACATAAATCGAAAAAGAAAGAGATCGAGAACGAACCGATAACCTTGTTCTGAGCAGTGTCCATAAAATTCGAAATATAGTGCAAGGAGCGATGGGCATGAATGAAAAGTTTTGTCAAAGTTGCGGGATGCCGATAAAAGATAGTGAGATGCTTGGAAACGAAAAAGACGGGTCGAAAAATCAGGATTATTGCATATATTGTTACGATAACGGCCAATTTACACAAGAAGACATCAGCATGGAACAAATGATTGAAAATTGTTTGCCGTTTATGAAAGAACACGGGATGAAAGAAGATTATGCCAGGAGTCTTTTGAATGAAAATTTACCATCTTTGAAAAGATGGCAAAAGAATAACGAAATTGATTAAATGGAACTCGCGAGGTTAAAAGAAACAAGGTTTTGAGGCATTTGCTTCAAGGCCTTTTTTAGTTCCTATTATCCGGCTAACCCCGGTTGTAAACGGCCTAATGATAGACAAGGTTACTGTTTATTGCCTCTATTGTTGCCTTGAAGTTGATTTTTCGCATTGTCGCGATGTTATCGAATTTGATCAGGTAGGCGGCTTTGTCGTGGTCGATATCGACGATTTCCCCTGCGCCCATGATGTTGTGAACGACCCGGTCTCCCGGCTTGAAGGGAGGATCGGAACTTGCCACGTGCAGAATTTTATCGCTGCTTGTGATGTTCCATTTTGTTTCATAAACCAGATTGTCGTCTAATTCGTTTGTATACGCCAGAAGGGATTTATCCACGTTAAAAATGAAACGTGAGGGAAACCGATAAGATCCGTCGAGGTTCCGGCCTTCAGCATCGGTGAGAAAGAGTGACTTCTTTGCACGAGTGAACGCGACGAAGGCCAGCCGGCGCTCCTCTTCCATGCCTTCTAAGGTCGCCACTTTTTTCGATGGAAACACGCCCTCCTGAAGGCCGCAGAGAAACACGCAGGGGAATTCCAGGCCCTTGGCGGTATGCACGGTCATCAATTTGACCGCGTTTTTACCGGATACTGCGTCCGTGTTCGTCAGCAAAGACACATGGGTAAGATAATTTTCTAATGAATATTCTTCACCGCAGGAGGTTTCGTATTCGTAGACCGCTTGCTTCAGTTCCGCCAAGTTATCCAGCCGTTCCTGGCTGCCTTCCGTACGGAGCATCGCTTCATAGCCGCTTTGGTCAAGGATTGCGCTCAAAAGCTCGGAGACGGGCATATCTTGGCAGCCCGCAGAAAAACGATCGATGAGGGCAAGGAACTGTTTTGCTTTCGTGCTTTTGAAAATTTCGTTGTCCAGGGTCCTCTGTAACGCAGTGTAAAGCGAGCACTGGTTTTGTGCAGCGTACTCCTGCAAAAACTTCATCCGCCGCTCGCCGATGTTGCGTTTTGGCACGTTGGCTACCCGCAGGAAAGACAGGTCGTCCTTATAGACAATCAACCGCAGATAAGACAGCGCATCTTTGATCTCCATACGTCCGAAAAATTGTACGCCGCTGTAAATCGTGTATGGCAATTCTTCCTTCAGGAATACCGTTTCCAGCGTGCGGGTGAGGTAATGCGCGCGGTATAAAATGGCAATATCACTAAGTTTCTCGCCTTTGGCGGCCAGATTCTTGATTTGCAACGCGATCCATTGGGCTTCTGCTTCCGTCGTTTTGGCATGATGGTAAACGACCGCGTCGCTATCCGGCAGCATTGGGCGCAACTCTTTTTTGATGCGATTTTTATTGTTGCTGATTAGGGAATTGGCCACAGCCACAACTTGCGGTGTTGACCGGTAATTCTCCATCATCAGGATTGTGCGGACATTAGGGAATTCTTTGTCAAAGTCCAATATGTAGCGCACGCTGGCTCCTCGCCAGGTGTAGATCGTCTGGTCGGGGTCGCCCACAATAAACAGGTTTTTGTGATAGTCGCACAATACCTTCATTAAGCGATACTGCAGTTCATCGATGTCTTGATACTCATCGATCATGATGTACTCCAACCGCTGCTGCCACTTTAACCGGATTTCTTCGTTAACGCTGAAGATATACAGCACATATTTGATCAGGTCGTTGTAGTCGAGGCCGAAGCATTTCTTTTCCTGATAGAGATAACCCCAGAAAATAATATCGTTTGTTTCCACGGCATCCAGGTATTTTTGCTGCAGCTTGTCCAACGGCAGTTCGATCATATATTCGTAGTATTCCGGGTCCTTGAAGATCTTGCGTATTTCGATCATGTCGCGCGCTTTGGCGAAAGTCATGTGGCGCAGCGTGAGGCCGCGTTCTTCATAAATGATTTTCAGCATTGCGTCGATATCTGCGTTATCCAGCACCAGGAAATTTTTTGGATACTGCACCGCATTGATGTCTTCCTGTAAAACGGATACGCAAAAGCTGTGGAACGTGCTGATGTAGCCTGTATCATTGTCGCCGGTGAGACTGCGGATGCGCTGGCGCATCTCATTTGCGGATTTATTGGTAAAAGTGACGCAGAGAATATTCGAGGGCATAATGCCAATCTCATTGACCAGATAGGCAAAGCGGTGTGATAGAGCCCGTGTTTTGCCGGAACCCGCACCGGCAATCACGCGGATGAAACCTTCCGTAGTAGTGACAGCCTGCTGTTGCTGTTCATTGAGTCCGTTCAATAGATCATTCATTATCAAATCGCCGCCTTGCTTGGTAATATTTTTTATAGGCTCAATCCAGTGGTTGTCAATATCCCTTACGTATGGATTTCCGAACTAACGTTTGGGAATAATTATAGCAAACATTAGTTCGAAAATAAAGAGGAAGCAGAGAAATAGAGTAGAATGTATTGTTTGTAAAAACAGGCAAAATTGACTGGATTTTTCAATGGAGTTATAATTAAAACAAAATAGGATCGGCATTTTACATTATGGGGAGGGTCGATAATGAATGACAAGAGAATTGTTGTTGCTTATGACGGATCTCCGGATAGTGAGAAAGCTTTGAATCTAGCGACTACCTTAGCAAAAGCAATGCATGCAGATCTTTTTTTGGTAGCAGTCGTTGAACGGCTGTATTTTGCTGAATATACTGATGCATCGATTGAAGCAGCCTATGCAGCGATAAAGAATAAACAAGAGTTGTCGGTTGAAAAAGGGACAACGTATGCCCGTGAGGCGGGGGTATTGGCGAGCGGTACTGTAATAGAAGGAAATCCCCCGTATGCGATCATTGAATATGCCAATGAACAAAACGCTTTTATGATCGTAGTTGGCACGCGTGGTTTGGGCGGTTTTCAACGCCTTTTGCTGGGCAGCACGGCACGGGAGTTGGTTACTTATTCGAATATTCCGGTGCTGGTTGCGAAATAATTGGTTAAGGTTTGATCAGCAAGAACAAAACGTTATTATAAAAGGATGGTGCCATACATTGTTTTTTGGCTATTTAGCAAATTTGCAAGAGGAACTTTCTCTGTATCCTAAAGGGATACAAGCAGGGTTGAAATTTTTGCTGGAAGCTGATCTCGCCAGTCTCGCCCCAGGGCGTCATGAAATTGACGGTGCGAAGATTTATGCTTCTGTAGCGGAATATGAAACGGAAACAAAGGGAGAACGCCGCTTGGAGGCTCATCGCAAATATGCGGACATTCAGTGTGTTTGTTCCGGTGCGGAGATCATTGGCGCCGGGCCTTTGAGTGGTGCCGGCGCAGTTGATGAAGATCGTCTGCAAGATAAGGATGTGATTTTCTACAAGAGTATCGCGCAAGAAACCGAACTACTGCTTACCGCAGGAATGTTCGCCGTACTCTTTCCGTGGGATGCGCATCGTCCGAATTGCAATCCCGGCGCGAACAGCAGCAAAGTCCGGAAAATCGTAGTGAAAGTCGCGGTGGACATACTTGACAGGGCTTAATCGGATGCCGTAGACGCTGGGTCAAAACAGATAGTGTAAAACGGTAATTTCAACAATGTTTCAACAGGTGAATAGAAAAAGGAGACGTTGGTTTCCAACGGCAAAGGAGAACGAGCGGGCTATTCAAGCTCGTTTTTTCTTTTTCTTAATACTTTCTGGATGAATATCATTTTTTGTAAAAAAGTATTATAATGATACACGGTTTGGTAAACGCTAAGGAGATGGAACGAACATGACCGATTATATTCAAAGGGGTACCAAGCAGTTTTGGCGAGCTGTTGCAGCAATCTTCACAGGCAGCATAGCTGCAATGGGGGCGGAATATTGTGTGCAGCCGATTATACCGATAATCGCGCAAGATTTTAATTTAACGCCGTCCGTAGCCAGTCTGGTGGTATCATGCGGTACGGGCGGCATGGCAATTGCCATGATTTTCATTGCCGCTCTGGCGAATATGTTAGATCGTAAGTGGACAATGTCGATCGCATTAGCTGTATCGGCGATTCTGGTCGTCCTTATGGCGATGAGCACAAATTTTTATCTGATCCTCGTTTTGCGGCTGTTGCAGGGACTGTTTTTAGCGGCGTTTCCCGCATTGGTGATAGCGTATATCAGTGAAGAGTTCAGCCTTACTATTATCGGTCTGGTAACCGGCATCTATATTAGCGGCAATTCGATTGGCGGATTGTTGGGCCGGGTTACCCTCAGTACGTTGACTGATCTGTACTCCTGGCGGATTGGCTTAGGCGCTATAGGGGTACTATACCTTATCATCAGCGTTTGTTTTTATTTTGCGCTGCCCAAATCAAAACAATATACGCGAAGCAGGCATTTTTCCCTCAATATCATCAAGCTGTTGCTGGAAACACTGCATAATAAAAAATTGGTTACAATATATATCATCGGTTTTTTTGTCGGCGGTGGGTTTATTGTAATGTATAATTACATTGCATTCCCTTTGATGGGGCCGCCTTATAATCTAAGCCAAACGGCGATCGGCGCGTTATTTGCAGTGTACTTAATTGGAACTTTCAGTTCTCCGTTTATGGGTGGAATGTCGGACAAATATGGCAGTGGTAAAATACTGATTGTATCGATTTGTATCATGTGGGTCGGCGCCGTTATTACCTTATTGCCAACCCTTATAGCCAAGATAGCCGGATTGTCGGTATTTACCTTCGGTTATTTTGGCGCTAGTCCAATTGCTTGCAGTTGGGCTAGTAAATGCTGCACAACCGACAAAGCACAGGGTTCTGCCTTATATTATTTGTTTTTTTATGGCGGATTTAGCGTAGTCGGCACTATTGGCGGGATTTTTCTATCGGCGTATAACTGGCCGGGAGTGATCCTGCTGATTAGTATCGTATTGGGTGTATCGCTATTGTTGTCGACCAAATTGTTAAACTCTGCCGATTTTTTGCAAAAAGCAAAAGGATAGAAGAAGTAGTACCTTATTTGGCGTGGCCATAGTATAATATTGGCTAAGAATATGACCGAGAGTGATGGACATGAATAGTAATTTATTGATTGAATTTCATTGCCCGCGCTGTAAGCGAACGGTGGCATGGGCCAAGAAAACCGCGACGGTATATTGCAAGGGCTGTGACAAGTGGATTCGATCGAAAGATATCAAGCAAATGAATCCGGCTATGATCGATCCTGATTCGGAGCAATTGATATTGTTCTAACCAAGAGAGATCCTTCGTTGATCCCAAATACAGCAACGAAGGATCTCTCTTGGTTATACAAAATGTACAATTTCTTTTGGTGATGGCAACAAATTGCGGCAGACAGTAGTATAATAAATATAGACTTGCTTCAAAGGATAAAATCATTACAAATAAAAGAGGAGTGGTTCCGATGAATGAGGTTTTAACTTTTTTGAAAAGCAATGTGCCTTTTTATATCGCTACTGTTGAGGGGAATGTACCCAAAGTACGCCCTTTTGGGTTCGTGATGGATTATGAGGGAAAACTATATTTTTGCACCAGCAATCAAAAGCCTGTATACAAACAACTAAAAGCAAATCCACGCTTCGAAGTGTCCGCTGCGACCAAAACCGGTGAATGGCTGCGCTTGAAGGGTGAGGCAGTTTTCGACACAAATTCCAAAACGAAACAAGCGGCATTGGATGCTGCTCCGTTTCTTAGCACCATGTACAGTGTGGATGATTCGATTTTTGAAGTGTTTTATATTAAGAACGCAGAAGCGGCATTTTGTAATATGAAAGGCGAGTCTAAAACAGTGACGTTTTAAGTTTGGTTATTTGGCCGCACTAAATTGGTTAATTGTTTTAAAAGTAAGTGGGAGTTGAGGCTTCATGATGCAACCATGAGGCCTTTTTGCTTTTCATGGGCACTCAATTTCTTTAAAAAAAATACCGACAACTATTTTGGTTATTTCGATAATTTAGACAATTCTGTTAATAAACCTGTTGATATTGTGGATAACTATTCCTTGCTTTTAATGGCATCATAAAATCCTTCCAATAGGAAGGATTTAAATATTGTAAATCGAAACTTTTATAAGACATCATAATCAATGATGTTAATCTATTGGGGAAACATCCGTTATGTTTCCGTGGGGAGATAATGAAAATGTTCTACAGAATTGGAATTTTGGTATTGTTGCTGCTAATGATTATGCCGGTGGCTTTGGCGAAGACTATCCTTTATGTGCCGTTTGATGACCGACCGGTGAGTTTGTCTTATCCGATAGACACTGTGAAGGCGACCCAATTGGATATTTTGACGCCGCCGACTGAGTATTTAGCCAGTCGCGGCAAATCCGGTGATAGTGAACAGTTGTGGCGTTGGGTGATGAATAATGCCGGCAAGGCCGATGCCTTGGTATTATCGGCGGATGCTCTTACCTACGGTGGGTTGGTCGATTCGCGCACCCATAATTTTAATCAGATTTTACTGGAATGGAGTCTTCGTCGTTTTAACGTTCTTCACGGCCAAAATCCGCAAGCGCCAATCTATGTTTTCAGCACCATTATGCGCTCGCCGAGTGCGAGTGCCGGGGGCGTAGAACCGTTCTATTATGAGAAATATGGCCCGTCTATTTTTTGGCTTACTGCATTGCAAGACAAAGAGGAAGTGAAAGGATTGACGGCAGAGGAAACCGCCGTTATGAAAGCCGCGAAAGACAACATTCCGCCGGAAGATTTAAAGGATTGGATGGAGCGGCGAAATAAAAATTTTCAAATCAATGCGCAACTGATCGATTTAACAAGACAAGGGGTTATTCAATATCTTGTATTAGGCCGGGATGACACTTCGCCGTTTTCACAGTCGCATAAAGAAGGGCGGGAGTTAGGAAAATTGGCTGCTGGTTTGTCGGCGGATCAATATCGTTCATTCCCCGGAGCGGACCAATTGGGAATGATATTGTTGGCGCGCGCTTACAATCATCTCACTGCGCAAGCCCCTTCCGTTGAACTTCGATATATGTTGGGAATGGCTGATGCGACCATTCCCAGTTATGAAGATCAGCCGTTCGGCGGTACCATTGCCGATCATATTGTAGCAGCCGGAGGAAAAATTCGCATGGCAGAGAAAAAGGCGGATTTGATAGTGGCTGTCAATACACCGATAAATGGGCATACCGCAGAAGCGGGAATGATCGAAAACATACCGTATGTAACCGGTGCAATGCATAATTTTGTGGGTGAAATCGATAACGATATTAAAAATGGCAGTTCCGTTGCAATTGCGGATATCGCTTTTGCCAATGGCGCCGATAATTCTCTCATGCGGGAATTGTTTGAACATAAGTTGTTGGATAAAGTTAGCGCTTACTCAGGATGGAATACTGCAAGCAACACCCTGGGGTATGCGATCGGTCAGGGAATGATGGCCAAAACAATGAACGATACAGGCCGTAAGAAGATATTGGCTGTCCGTTACTTGGATGATTGGGCTTACCAAGCGAACATTCGAACCCAATTATATAAAAACATCGTCTATTCGCAACAAGGCATCGAAGAGGATATTGCCCGCATGGATCCGGAATTGACTTTGGAATTGACAAAGGAAATGAAAAGCTTTGTTGCAAAATACCTGTGGTTTTCGCCTGATAACATGAAAGTATCCTTTCCTTGGAACAGACTATTTGAAATTAAAGTGGAGATAAAGTAATACAGGGGTAATAACTTTTAGCCATCGCCGGCAAAATGCCGGCGATGAAGCATTTTTATGCAAAAAAAGATTGATATATTTTTCTCAATATGGTTAAATATATAATATGTTATAATTTAATTGAAAATTAGACAAATTTATTATAAACAGGGTGTCCAGCCCAGAATCCCAGAAGCTAAGGATTATAATAATGCCGGGTTATTGCTTTGAGGAAATATTGTTCAATACCAGCATTTTTGTGAAGGCTGGTATTTTTTATTGTAAGAAAGCATTGTTATGGTGGAATAAAAAATATTGCAGAAGGGGATTGATTAGTGGTGAAGAGTATTAAAGTAAAATTGACCGTAATAATTGTTGCATTATTTATTGTGTCCTTAGGTGCGTTGGCAGGGTTAAACTATTGGCAGGGTCAAAAACTGTTGATGGAGGCTGTTGATACCGAGATGGTTAATATGGCGCAAAGCAGCAGCCAGGACATTCGCCTCTATTTGGACGCTTCCAAAATAACGCTGATGACGATGGCGGAAACGCCGCTTATGAAAAGTGGCAACAATGAAGCGATGATTGCGTATTTGCAAGCCGAGAAGGCCAGAAATACCATGTATGATAACATCGCCTACACGGATGCCACGGGCAAAATTTTTGACGAAAAAGGAACGGTTGGCAATTTGTCCAGCCGGGAGTATTTTAAAAAGACGATGAAAGGGGAAGTCACTGTTTCGGATCCTATCGCGGATATGACGACGGGTAAACCCATTGTTATGATTACTGCGCCAATCCGGTCTGGCGACAAGATTATAGGAATGTTGTTTGGCGCAGTTCGCCTCGAAGCGGTTGAGCAACAAGTCTTGAATATAAAAGCCGGAAAAACAGGGTATGCGTATCTTGTCCGCGGTGATGGATTGGTTGTCGTTCATCCAAAGAAGGAGTTGCAGGGCAAAGCCAATTTGTACACGGATGCAAACTCTGATCCGGCCTTGAAAGCTGCTACCGGCAAAATGATCAACGGCGAAAAAGGCGTCACTAAATATCAGTTTGAAGGGATGAGCAAGTATCTGGCCTATGCTCCGATTCAAGGGACGAACTGGTCTCTTGTCGTAACCATGCCCGTTAGTGAAGCAACGGAAAAATTGAGCGCTTTTGCCTGGACCTCGTTGATGACGATTGTTATCGTGCTCATCATTGCGGTTCTGATCATTTTCTGGATCGCTAGCCAAATTGTCAAACCGTTACAAACTTTGCAGGAAGCAGCAAACCGAATTGCCAATGGAGATCTCAGCGTAACCCGGATTGCGGTGAATACGCAGGATGAATTGGGTAATTTGGCGAGGGCGTTTGAAACAATGATCGGGAATTTGCGTAATTTGGTCAGTCATATCGGGAATTCTTCAGAGCAGGTAGCAGCTTCATCGGAACAGTTAACCGCCAGCTCCGAACAATCGGCGCAAGCGGCGAACCAAGTAGCCTCCTCGATTACTGATGTAGCTACCGGAGCCAGTGAACAAATGGAAGCGGCAAATGAGACCACGAAAGCGGTAGAAACGATGGCTGCGAATATGAGGCAGATGGCTGTTGACGCCAATCAGGCGGCTTCAGGGTCGGCTCTAGCCGCCAGCAAGGCGAAAGACGGCGACGAAGCTGTGGTCAGGGCTGTTAATCAAATGAGCCAAATTGAAGAAACTGTAAATTCTTCGGCGAAAGTTGTGAGTAAATTGGGCGAACGGTCGAAAGAAATCGGCCAGATCGTGAATGTTATTTCGGGAATAGCCGGTCAAACCAATTTATTGGCTTTGAACGCAGCAATTGAAGCTGCACGGGCGGGTGAACAAGGCAAAGGCTTTGCTGTCGTTGCTGAAGAGGTGCGCAAGTTAGCAGAGCAATCACAAGAGGCAGCGAAAAAAATTGCGGGATTGATTGGGGAAATTCAAGGAGATACGGATAAAGCGGTTGTGGCGATGAATGATGGTACGCGCGAGGTTAAGAACGGCGCTGAGGTGGTCAACGCCGCAGGGGTTGCTTTCCGTGAAATTGTTAAACTGGTCGGTGGGGTATCGAAGCAAGTGGAGGAAATTGCTGCCGCCATGCAGCAAATGGCCGGCGACAGTCAGCAGATTGTCGGCTCTGTTAGAAAAATTGATGAACTTGGTAAAAAATCAGCAGCAGAAGCGCAGACGGTATCGGCGGCGACAGAAGAACAATCCGCATCCATGCAGGAAATTGCCTCTTCCAGCCAAAGCCTGGCGAAACTGGCGCAGGATCTCCAAGTTGCTGTCGAACAATTTCGTATATAATTAATGTTGTGAAGACTGGGATACCCTGCAATTTTTGCAGGGTATCCCAGTCTCGTTTTTTTGCCCGTTGTGTATTTTTCGAAAAGAACAAGTCCAAATAGATTGTTCCAGCCATGCAGAACGGATAAGATTCACAAGTCGTTCTAAATATGTTATTATAAGAATAATCAGATTATTAATTGTTTCCGGAGGATTTAACTTTGGGATTGTGAGTTTGTGAAAATGAAAGAGAGGGCGGTGTGTTATGAGAAAAATCGTAAAGAAAACGGTCATTTATACAGTAATGGCGGGTCTCATGCAAACAGGCCTGGCCTCGCTGCCAATAAACGCCGCTCCCAAGAGTGACGAAGGTCAGGAGCAGCAGGATCAACAGCGCCGACAACAAGAACGAAGGGAACAAGAACGGCAAGACCGGCAGCGTCAGGATCAGCAACGGCGGGAACAAGACCGTCAGGACCAACAGCGCCAGGAGCGGGACCGCCAAGACCAACAGCGCCAGGAGCGGGATCGTCAGGACCAACAGCGAAGGGAACAAGAACGGCAAGATCGTCAACGCCAGGAACAGTATCGCCAAGAGCAAGAACGGCAAAGTCGCGAGCGTCAGGAACGGTATCGCTTGGAACAGGAACGCCAGAGCCGTGAGCGGCAGCAATGGTATCGTCAGGATCAAAAACGGCATGATTGGTCCAACGAGAGGTATCGGGATACTATTTGGCATCGGACGGATTTTTCCTACGATGAGCCATCGCCATTCCGGTGGCACGAGTCATTCTCATCTATGCGTGACCGGTTTTCGCCGGATGAATATCGTATGGAGTTCATCCATGACCGCGATTGGAACGACCGGTTCCCGGGATTGCACTCCTACCGTTGGCGAGATCATCCTGGTTATCATCAGGGTTTCTTTTGGTACCGAGGTATTCGTATTCACGATGCAGTACTGTTTTTTGATGATTGGGATGAACTGGTTGGTGTAGGGTTTATGTACGAAGGCGTGTTCGTTTTTATCCGCGATGATGGCAGGCCGTATGAACATCAACATGATTCAGCCTTATTGGCATTACTGCTCATTATCTTCGCCCTCTAAAACAAACAGGACAGTACTAAAAATAATATTTAATGAAACGAAATAAGATGATTTTATAAAACCCTACCGCGGAAATTTAGATCTTGCGGTAGGGTTTTAGATGTTTATAAGTAGATATTGTTGAAGTGTTATTAAATAAACAAAAACAAATTACTTTATTTGTTTTTGTTTATTTATGTTGACTTAAGTTTAGTGTTGTACTATTATGATTCTATGAACTTTTACTGAAGAATCAAATGGTGTAGTTATTAGCTTCAACTTTTGTCTTTGTTGAAGATGGCTTGAAATGTTGCTTGGTAAAGTGTTCCGTATTTTAAATTTGGAAAATTAGTAGAAATGAGGTGATTTTATGAGTGAACTTTTACGTGGTGGATGGATGATGCTGCCGTTGGCAATATGTTCCATTCTTGCAGTGGCGGTCATTGTGGAACGATTTTTCTTTTTTCGCCGAATTGACCAGACGACCCTTGCGGAAAAAATGTTGGATTTAATAAGAAATAAGCGCACTGAGGAAGCGTTGGTTATGGCGAAAAAATCTTCGTTACCGCTCGCTAAAGTATTGTCTGTGGGGATTTCTAATCCGGAAAGTCCTGCTAAGGCGATGGAGGCAGCGGGAATTCTTGAGCTTTCTACTATGCGGCGTGGTTTGCCGGTGTTGGATACGGTTGTAACTTTATCCCCGCTTCTTGGATTGCTGGGAACGATAATCGGCATGATTAATTCTTTTCAAATTATGGATACTGCCGGGCTGGGCCAGCCCCATGCGGTTACCGGTGGGGTAGCAGAAGCGTTAATCGCGACGGCTACTGGGATTACAGTCGCAGTGATTGCGCTTGTTCCTTACAATTATTTTCTTAGCCGGATTGAACGGGAGACGGAAGTGATGGAACATTATGCTACGAGATTGGAGATTGTGTTACATTCGTTAATTGAGGAGTGATAACAATGAAGCTGCCGCGAAAACCATTGAAAAAAGCACGCATTGAAATTATTCCGATGATTGATACGATGTTTTTTTTGCTGGTGTTTTTTATGATAGCGACGCTGACAATGACAAACCAATATAAAATGCCCGTTAACCTTCCCCATGCTTCGGGTCTGCAGGATAACACGCAGCAAAAAGTTTCCTTAACGATGACGAAAGAAGGAAACCTGTTTTATGAGCAGGAGAGAATGAATACCTCTGCGGACGCAGTCCGGCTTCTTGCCCGCCAAAAGTCCAGTGACAAGCAGATGACGGTCGTTATTAATGCGGATCGCAGCGTGGAACATGGGCGGGTAGTGGAACTCATGGATTCGATCCGGCAGATTGGGATCACCAAGATTGCCATCGCGGTAAATCATTCCGGCGGATAAATAATAAGTTCGGTGTTGGCTATTTTACACGAGATAGAAAAAAAACAGGGAGGAAAGATCATGAAAGAAAATATGCTGGATTGGACGATAAAGGAAATTGTCACGAAATATCCTGAAACATTGGATGTTTTTAGCAACAACGGTTTTGAAATATTTGCCAAAGAAGAAGTTCTGAATGAACTGGGTGCAGTACTAAAATTGCGAACTGCGCTGCACTCGAAAAAAATCGGAACCGAACCATTCTTGCATTTATTGGCAGAAAAGATTGCCGATGCTGCCAATTATAATACTCTGCTATCTTCCGTTGTGGACAATAATTCCGGTAAATTTAACTTTGTGGCCCAAATTCCTTGTGGATTGAAGGTTCCGCTGGAACGTGAGCTTCATAGGGTTTTGCAGGAAATCCAAGGCGATAGCGAAGATCCGATTAATTATTACACTGGGGCATGCTGTAATGATTTACTGCGTCTCAACGACTGGATTCCGCATTTCACCCATATTGATGAGGTGCCGGACTTGATCCTTTCCAAAGGCTATCATTTTTTCAACAAAAATTTTGCAGAGCGGTTTATTAAGCCCGGTTATTTCAGAATGCCGGCAACACAAGTTCCCAATAAACAACTGGCCGATCTCGAGATCATCGATAAAAACGGAGATTTCCAGGTTGTTAGCACGACCACAACGATCATGGTGGTCGATAAAACACGTCTTGGCGATCTGCCAATGCCGAAACGATGGGGCGATTTACTGCGGCCTGAATATGAACATAAAGTCATGCTGAATAGCTATGGCCCTAGTTTTAGTGATGTTGTATTGCTTAATATTTATAAGGAGTATGGAGAAGAAGGCGTCGAGGCGCTTGGCAGAGCAATATATGGCGGAGGACATGCAGCGGAAATGATAAAAGGCATGTCCAGCAGCAAACCTGGGTTGCCGCCAATCTATATCATGGCTGACTTTTTTGCCAGAACCATCAGTTCCTCTGATAATATCGAAATCGTCTGGCCGGAAGACGGGGCGCTGGCGATGCCGCTCTTTTATCTGGTCAAAGCGGATAAAGCGGAAAAAATGAAGGTTTTGCTCGACTTTTTGCACAGTACAGAATTTGGACAGCTTTGCGCCGATGCCCGGTTCCCTTCCCTTCATCCCGAGATAACCAATAAACTGCCGGAAGGCGCGAAGCTGAAATGGTTAGGCTGGGATTTTGTTATGGAACATGACATTGACGCACTTGTGGAGCACTTGAATACAGTTTGTACGGACAGTTTTCAGGGCAAGTCAAAATCGGCACAAGCTTACGCTTGCACTTCCGGCAACAATTCCGGTTGCAGTTCCGACAATGAAAAATTAAAAGCACATAGCATGTGATGGTGGTGAGTTTATGCAATTAATTACAGTATCCGGACCGCCTTCGTCCGGGAAAACCGCGGTAATTTCAAAAATTGCCGAAAGCTTGCAGCACGAGAAACGCAAAATCGCGGTTGTGAAATTTGATTGTTTATCGACGAAAGATCAAGAATTTTATCAAAAAAGAGGGATTGTTGCCAAGATCGGATTGTCAGGCAATATCTGCCCGGACCACTTTTTTGTCAGCAACGTCGAAGATTGTTTGGCCTGGGGGAAGCGCAAAGGCTTCGATATGTTGATCAGTGAAAGTGCGGGCCTTTGCAACCGCTGTTCTCCCCATGTGCGCGGCGCGTTAGCGGTGTGCGTAATTGATAATTTGAGCGGAGTAAATACGCCGCAAAAAATTGGCCCGATGCTGAAATTAGCCGACATCGTCATCATTACGAAAGGTGATATTGTGTCGCAAGGCGAACGGGAGGTCTTCGCTTTCCGGGTGAAACAGGCGAATCCGAAGGCCACTATTGTTCATTTTAACGGGATCACTGGTCAGGGAGCGCAAGAAGCAAGCAGTTTATTTTTGAAAGCGGCGAAGTTTGAGAGTCTCATTGGCTGCCAATTGCGTTTTTCCATGCCGGCAGCAACCTGTTCTTACTGCCTGGGACAAGTTCGTATTGGTGAAGATTTTCAAATGGGCAATGTGA